>Ga0208316_1000185_pt1 | contig 69592 bp, 66 predicted proteins | sample MalvireepMed_231_FD_184240 | JGI IMG/M metagenome (GOLD analysis project Ga0208316, IMG submission 184240) | Marine viral communities from the Global Malaspina Expedition - Malaspina viral metaG DeepMed_231 (SPAdes) (version 2) | ecosystem: Environmental > Aquatic > Marine > Oceanic | place... | reverse complement strand
CTCTCGATAACTGTGTGGCGGGCCGGAAGCCCAACGACTGTCGAAGCGCTTAGAGCACACAGGCGGGCGGATTCAGCGGAACGAAGCTCAGTCCAATAGTGGATGACAGGAACCGCCGTGGTACGGAACCGTATGCCCGGTGGTGTGAGAGGACAGGGGAGGCGACTCCCCTTCCTACTCGATCCTATTCGTCCGATTTATTTGATGATTCGTCGGAATCTCGACGTTCTTCGTTCTCTATCATGGCGCGGAATTGTTAATTTTTTTGTTCACTGGCTAGACTCAAGGAAGTGGTTTTGCAATGCCGTGAACGAATGACAATAACTGGGACTGGGAGAGACCAATGATCAACCTGACCATCAATGGGCAGTCGCATTCACTCGATATCCCCGACACGATGCCGCTACTTTGGGCGATTCGCGATGTCGTGGGCATGAAGGGCACCAAGTTTGGTTGTGGCATTGCCCAGTGCGGCGCGTGCACCGTGCATATCGATGGAGTGGCGACCCGCTCCTGCGTGATGCCGGTATCCGCCGTCACCGGTGAAGTCACCACCATCGAAGCCATGGCGGACGACCCCGTTGGCCAAAAAGTGCAGCAGGCGTGGCTGGAGTTAGGGGTCGCCCAGTGCGGCTATTGCCAGGGTGGTCAGATCATGAATGCGACGGGGTTGCTCAAACACAACCCGGCGCCGCAGCCCCAGGAAATCATCGACGCCATGTCAGGCAATCTGTGCCGCTGTGGCACCTACAACCGCATTTTGGCGGCGGTGGAGCGTGCAGCCGGTGAGGAGACTAACTCATGAGCGATTCTCGCAATGCATTGCTGCTGGCCAACGTCAGCCGTCGGGGCGTGCTGAAAGGCATCGCCGGTGTGTCGGCCCTGCTGCTGGCGGCTCGCTGGGACATGGGCATGGCCAATCAACAGGCGCAGTTTGGGGCGGGCGCCATGCCGGGTGGCTGGGTGGACGATCCCAACGTGTTCATCCAGATCGATACCGATGGCCGGGTGACGTTCATCAACAACCGTGCCGAGATGGGCCAGGGGATTCGCACCAGTCTCGCGATGGTGGCGGCCGATGAGCTGGGCGCGCAGTGGGAGCAAGTGCGCGTGCAGCAAGCCCCTGCCGATCAAGAGAAGTACGGTAACCAAAATACCGATGGCTCGCGCAGCATGCGCCACTGGTACGACCCGATTCGCCGCGCTGCGGCCGCTGCCCGGTTGATGCTACAGCAGGCCGCTGCCCAGCGGTGGGAAGTGCCGGTCTGGGAAGTCCACGCCGACTTGCACAAGATGACCCATCCGGCCACCGGGCGGGAGCTGGGCTTTGGCGAGCTCGCCGAGGCGGCGCGTGAATTGGACGTGCCGGGCAGAAACGATCTGGTGTTGAAGCCCGATAGTGAGCTGCGCTTCGTCGGCAAGGAGAGCGGCTGGGTCAACGGTGAGCTGACGTCGTCGTCGCCGTCGTCGTCGCCCAAGGCATCGGATGGCGAGGATATCGTCAGCGGTAAAGCGATCTTCGGCGCCGATGTGGCGCTGGACGACATGCTCTACGCTGTGGTGGCCCGTCCGCCGGTATACGGGGCGACCATCCAAAGCGTCGACGACAGCGAAACTCTCAAGGTGCCCGGCGTTCAACGGACCATGCGCATCGACACGGCGACACAGCCCGCGGCATTCAATCCGCTGGGCGGCATTGCGGTGATCGCCTCGAATACCTGGGCGGCCATCGAGGGGCGCAAGGCGCTGAACATCGAGTGGGATACCGCCGCCGCGGGCGATAACGCCGATTACCGTTCAGAGGCGTATCGTCAAGCGCTGGAGCAGGCGGCGCAGTCGCCGGGTAAGGTGGTTCGTCAGTCCGGCGATGTGGATAGCGCACTGAGTAACGCCGACCGGCGCGTTGCGGCGACGTACTACATGCCGCATATGGCGCAAGCGCCCATGGAGCCACCGGTGGCCATCGTGCGTGTCCAAGACGGCAAAGCCGAAGCGTGGGCGCCGGTTCAGAACCCCAGAGCCGCCCGCGAGGGGGTGGCCAGCGTGTTGGGGCTTGAGCTAGAGAACGTGACCGTTCATCAAACGCTGCTGGGCGGCGGGTTTGGGCGTAAGGCCAAGCCGGACTTCGTGAGCGAAGCGGCCTGGGTGGCCCAGGCGTTCGAGGGCCGGCCGGTCAAACTGCAGTGGACTCGCGAAGACGACGTGCAGCACGCCTTTTTTCACGCGGTCTCCGTGGACCATCTGGAGGCGGGTCTCGACGCCGACGGTAACGCCACGGGCTGGCTCCACCGCACCCTGTCGCCCAGCATTGCCTCGCTGTTCGCCCCGGACCCTGAGCATAAGCAAGCGTTCGAGCTGGGGATGGGCCTGAATACGATGCCGTTCGATATTCCTTCCGTGCGCCTGGAAAACCCGCCTGCCCCCGCCCATGTGCGCATCGGCTGGTTTCGTTCCGTCTACAACCTGCCCCACGCCTGGGCAATCCAGAGCTTTGCCCATGAAATGGCCGTGGCCGCTGGCCGTGACTACAAAGAGTATGCGCTGGCGCTGCTCGGCCCCGACCGCAAAATCGATAGCCTGACCCTGGGGGACGGTTGGAATTACGGTGAAAACCCTGACTTGTATCCCATCGATACCGCGCGCCTGCGCCGGGTCATCGAGCGCGCCACCGAACAAGCGGGCTGGGGGCGTGACATGCCCGAAGGGCGCGGTCTAGGGCTGGCGTTTCACCATAGTTTCGTGTCGTATACCGCGATCGTCTTCGATGTGGAAGTCGACAGCGAGGGCAGCGTGATCATCCATCAGGCGGACATCGCCTTCGATTGCGGCCCGCAGGCGAACCCCGAGCGGATCCGCTCGCAGCTCGAAGGAGCGTGCGTGATGGGAATCGGTATTGCGCTGAAAAGCGAAGTGACATTTGAAGACGGGGTCGCCCAGCAGAGCAATTTCGACAAGTACCTCATACCCCGCATGCCGGATGCGCCCAAGGTCGTGAGGGTGCATCTCATCGACAATCCCGGTGATGCCATGGGAGGCGTCGGTGAGCCTGGTTTGCCGCCGGTCGCCCCCGCCTTGTGCAACGCGATCTATGCGGCGACGGGCAAGCGTATCCGGCGACTGCCCGTCGCTGGGCAGCTGAGTACCTGAGCATGCAGAGCCTAGATGCCCAAGTTGTCACGCAGGCCCTTGAGTGGGCCAGGGGCGGCGATACGGTTTGGTACTGCACGGTCCTGTCGACCTTTGGCTCGTCCCCACGGGAGCCGGGCTCCATCATGGTGGCTAACGCCAGCGGTGACCACGTGGGGTCGCTCTCCGGCGGGTGTGTCGAGGAGGATTTCCTCGCACGGGTGGTGGCCGGTGAGTACACGATGCCCGCCGTAATCGTGCGCTATGGTGCCCCCGGGAGTGGGGATGGCCATCCCCAGGTGCGCCTGCCCTGTGGCGGCATACTCGATGTGCTAGTCGAGCGACGCGAGGCGACGTCGGCGAACGTTCAGCATTTCGAACAGCTCAGCGCGGCGCTGGCCGGTGAGCAGGAGTTGCTGCGACGCGTCAGCCTGGCCGATGGCGCCGCGTCGCTGGCACCCGCGAGCGCTGGCGGGCCGCGTGTGTGCTACGAGGCACATGGGGAGAGCGTTCTCCTGCGCGTGGGGCCCGTAGCCAAACTCATTCTCGCCGGATACTCCTCGGTGGCCGACGCTTGCGCGCACTTCGCCCTGCGGTTGGGGTATCAGGTCGTGCTATGCGATCCTCGGGAGGAGGTCACGGCCAGTGTCGAGTGGCCCGAGGGGATGACGTTCGTTCCCCAATTGCCGTCCCAGTACATTGCCCTGCCGGGGATGTGTACGTCGTCGACCGCCGTGGTGGCCGTGACCCACGATCCGCGAATCGACGACCTGGCCATGATGGAAGCGGTCAAAACCCCGGCGAGCTACATTGGCGTCATGGGTTCTCGACAAACCTCCCGGGCCAGGGCCGCGCGCCTGCGCCGGACTGGCGGGCTGAGCGAGGCGGAGATCGAGCGTATCCATATGCCCATCGGCCTCGATTTGGGCAGCAAGACACCGGCGGAAATCGCCTTGGCGATCATGGCGGACGTTCTTCGCGTGCGACGAGGGCGCGTCTCGGTCGATAGCCAAGGCTACGAGGAGGGCGCCGACGATGACGCCATACACACAGGCCCAAGTCGATAAGCGTTCCTTCTACACCGGCTCGCCGCGATAGTAGTGCCATAAAAACAGCGACCCCACGCTGCGCCAGGGGGCCCAGGGTTCCACCAACTGGCGGGCCTGCTTCGGCGTGGGTTTGTCCTCCATGCCCTTCAGGCGGCCCAGCGCCACTCTTAACGCAAGGTCGTCGGCGGGGAAGATATCGGGGCGCTGGAGTGAGAACATCAGGTAGATCTCGGCGCTCCAGCGGCCAAACCCACGCAGCTGGGTAATCGCGGCAATCGCCTCGTCATCGCTGAGGTGCGCCAATCCATCGGCGCTAAACGTGCCCGCCAGCTCCGCCTCTGCCAGCCCTTTGGCATACTCGATTTTACGCCACGATAGCCCCGCATCGCGCAGCGCCTGGCCTTCCACCTCCATCACCGCTTTGGCGTGCAGCTCCGGCAGCAGCGTATTCACCCGGCCCATGATGGCCCGTGCGGCTTCGGTGGAGATCTGCTGGCTGACGATGGTCGAGAAGAAGGTCGCAAAACCTGGATCGCGCTGGCGCGGGTTGGGCGCGCCGACTAAGGGGTAAGCGCGGGCAATGTCGGGGTCGGCATTGGCCAGTGCCTGCATGGCGTGCTCGATGGTGCTGGAGGTCATAACCGGCCCTCTTAATGAAAAGATAATCCTCACATCCTAGCAGTTGCCTCTTGGTTGCTGCCGCGTCAGTGTCCACGGGTTACCCCTTTGCACGCTAACTTTTTTAACATCATATATTCCTACTTTCGTCTAATCTTGCCATCATTTGACACAATCTAAGACCGTTTTGATAAGCAGGCGTTTTATCCAGCGCCTGGGGAGAGAGGTATGCAAGAGTCGTCATCGGGGCTGGCGCGTAACCCGCGATTGGCAGAGTTTGTACTGGCGCTGGGTGGGTTCGGCATTGGTACCAGCGAGTTCGTGATCATGGGACTGATGAACCGCGTGGCGGAAGATTTAGCCGTGACCGTTCCCCAAGTAGGCTATGCGATTAGTAGCTACGCACTGGGCGTGGTAGTGGGTGCACCGCTGATTTCGGCGCTGGCCGCACGGGTACCCAGGCGGGCGCTGCTGATTGCGCTGATGCTGGTGTTTGCCGTGGGCAATATTGCCAGCGCCATGGCGCCGGGGTTTTGGTCGTTTGTGGGCCTGCGCTTTTTGGCGGGGCTGCCTCATGGTGCCTACTTCGGCATAGCGGCGCTGGTCGCGGCAGGAGCGGTGCCGATTGACCAGCGAGCGCGGGCTATTTCGCGGGTAATGTTGGGGCTCACGGTAGCGATTTTAATTGGTGCACCGCTGGGTACCTGGGCGGGTAACGTCTTTGGTTGGCAAATCGCTTTTGCCGGTGTGGGAGTGATTGCGCTGTTAACGGCACTGCTCATTCGGTTATGCGTGCCGGTGCAGCCGTTTGATGTCCACGCGAGCCCGTTAAGAGAGCTATCTGCACTGGTGAAGCAGCGGGTGCTGGTCACCATTGCGATTGCCTGTATTGGTTGCGGCGGTATGTTTTCGATCTTCAGTTATGTCATGCCGACGCTGACCCAGCAGGCGGGCATGAGCGAAGCGCTGGGGCCTTTGGTGCTGGTCATTTTTGGCCTGGGCTCCATCGCCGGTAACTTGGTGGGCGGGCGCATGGCGGATAAAAACCTGATGCGGGCCATTCCTACCATTTTGGTATGGTGTGCGGTGGTGCAGGGGCTGTTCTACTTTGCCGCCAATCAGGTGTGGAGCGGGCTGCTGTTCGTGGGGTTGGTGGGCACCAGCATGGCGCTGGCCCCGTCGTTGCAAACGCGGCTGATGGACGTGGCCGAAGACGCCCAAACTATGGCGGCCTCCATGAACCACGCGGCATTCAACGGTGCCAATGCGCTGGGTGCGTGGCTGGCGGGCTTGGCGATTAGCGCCGGATTTAGCTGGTCGAGTACGGGGCTGGTAGGGGCCGGGCTTGCGCTGTGTGGCCTAGTGATTTTCGCTTGGGGGCGCTGGCTGGAAAAACGCACCTATCCCGCGGAGCCGTCGGTGGCTCAGAGCTACAAATAAAGCGCTATAAATAAGTGATTGCTAAATAAATATTTAGAGCATTTAAAGTGGCAAAAAGCGCGTATCGTTCCTAGGGTGTAAAGGTGCAATCCATAAGGAGGTGACCTATGCATAACCTAGTGAAGACATCGCGCGTTGTAACCCCGCGACTCGTAACATTAAGTGCTATTGCAGCGATCACTCTGGCGCTGGCGGGCTGTGGAACGACCACTAGCGAGCGTGCTACCAGTGGTGCTGGCGTAGGGGCGGCTGTTGGTGCTGGGGCCGCTGCGGTCACCGGTGGTAGCGTCACCCAAGGTGCTGTGATTGGCGGTGGCGTGGGTGCTGCCACCGGTGCCGCCACCGATGAGGACGATATCAACCTCGACTAACTCGCCCCACTAGCGGCAAAGCCTGAAGCCGCGCATGCCTAAATGAAAGTGGTCGGCATGCGCGGCGTTGTACTCAGGCCCCAGTACATTGCCGAAGGTATCGCAGGCGCCATCCCGCGCTGCCCGCAAGAGCTCTCCCATTTCTCCCTCGTCATCCCAGTCGCGAATCAGCGTAATCTGACCTCCGTGTGGTTTCTTGAACCCCTACAGTCCCTGCCAGGGGTGTGCGATACTGCGCACCCAATAACGCCGGCAGTGGCCGGCCTGCGTGATAACGAACGACCATTTTGACTAACTAGGGAAGCGCTTCATGTCCCAGGGTACGCTGTTTATTGTTTCTGCCCCGTCGGGCGCGGGTAAAACCAGCCTCGTTCGTGAGCTGATCGAAAGCCTGGACGGCATTCAGGTGTCGGTGTCGCATACCACGCGTGCCAAACGCGAAGGTGAGGTCAATGGCGTCAACTACCACTTTACCCAAGTGCCTGACTTCGAAGCGATGATCGACCGCGGCGACTTCTTCGAGTATGCCAAGGTCTTCGACAATTACTATGGCACGTCGCGTCAGTCGGTCCAAACCTTGCTAGACGCGGGGCAAGACGTCATCCTAGAGATCGATTGGCAGGGCGCGCAGCAGGTACGCGAGCAGATGCCTTCTGCCGTGTCGATCTTCATCCTACCGCCATCGCGTAGCGAGCTGGAGCGACGTCTCTCCAGCCGTGGCACCGACGAACACGCGGTGATCGCTCGGCGCATGCGCGATGCGGTCAGCGAGATGTCTCATTACGATGAGTACGATTACTTAGTGATTAACGACGATTTCACCACCGCCCTGCAAGAGCTGCAGTCGCTGGTGATCAGCCGCCGCCTCACGCGTGCTGCAATGCAAGAACGCCACGCCCCCTTGCTCGATGCGCTCTTGTCACAGGCGCCTAGCGTCGAGTAATCTATCAGGTCCTATCACCACTCTTTTCGCTGGGTCGGCGACGTTGTTCAACAACGCCGGCCCGGCGTCGTCATTACAGGAAGGCCCCATGGCTCGCGTAACCGTTGAAGATTGTCTGGAAAATGTAGAAAACCGCTTCAAACTGGTGATGATTTCCACCCATCGTGCTCGCCAGCTGGCCCGCGGCTCCCGCGATGCACTGCTGCCCTGGGAAAACGACAAGCCGACCGTGATGGCGTTGCGTGAAATCGCCGCTGGCCTGGTCGACCACACCGTTTTGGACGAGCCAGTTGAAGCTCCTGTGCGTGCGCGTCCTGCTATGACGCCTAGCGCTCAAATCGATGATTAAGCTAGCACCGATTAGAGGCGCGGTACATGTTCACCATTGATGACCTAGCTGACCGACTCGGCGGCTACTTACCCCCGGATGAGATCCAGCAGGTCAAGCGCGCCTTCTACTACGCTGAGCAGGCCCACGATGGCCAGCGCCGCCGCTCTGGCGAGCCGTACGTCACCCATCCGCTGGCGGTCGCTAATATTCTCGCTAACATGCACATGGACCATCAGAGCCTGATGGCCGCCATGCTGCATGATGTGATTGAAGACACCGGCGTCTCTAAAAAAGCCCTGGCGGCGCAGTTTGGCAAGCCTGTGGCTGAGTTGGTAGATGGCGTCTCCAAGCTGACCCAAATCACTTTTGAAGATAAAGCCGTCGCTCAGGCGGAGAATTTTCAAAAGATGGTGTTGGCAATGTCGCGGGACATCCGCGTCATCATCGTCAAGCTGGCCGACCGGCTGCACAACATGCGCACCTTGGGCGCACTGCGGCCCGATAAAAAACGCCGCATTGCCCGTGAAACGTTAGAAATCTACGCCCGTATTGCAGGGCGACTGGGGATCAACACCATTCGTGTGGAGCTGGAAGACCTCTCGTTCCAGGCGATTCACCCCATGCGGGCCGAGCGTATCAAACGCGCGGTGGCCAGTGCGCGGGGCAATCGCCGCAGCGCCATGCGGGAAATCCAGGCCTCGCTGCAGCAGAGCCTGGACGACGAAGGCCTAAAAGGCACGGTGATTGGCCGCCAAAAACATCTGCTCTCGATCTATAAAAAGATGCGCGACCAGCGCAAGCCGTTTGCCGAGATTATGGATGTCTTTGGTTTTCGCATTATCACCGAAGACGTGGCCAGCTGTTATCGCATCCTTGGCGTCGTGCATAACCTCTATAAGCCGGTACCGGGGCGCTTTAAAGACTACATCGCGATTCCCAAGGCGAATGGTTACCAAAGTCTGCACACCACGCTGTTTGGCCATCGCGGCATGCCGATTGAAGTACAGATCCGCACCCGTGAAATGGAAGCCATGGCCAATAACGGAATTGCCGCGCACTGGCTCTACAAAGCCGGGCAGACGGCGCATCCGATTGCTGAAGGCAGCCATGCCCGCGCCCGTGCCTGGGTGAAAGGGCTGCTGGAGATGCAGCGCCACGCGGGGGATTCGTTGGAGTTTATCGAACACGTCAAAAACGACCTGTTCCCCGACGATGTCTACGTGTTCACCCCAAAAGGCGACATCATGGAGCTGCCCCAGGGCGCCACGGTGATCGACTTCGCCTACAGCGTACACACCGATATCGGCAATAACTGCATCGCCTGCCGGATCGATCGCCACCTCGCGCCGCTCTCCACGCGGCTGGAAAGCGGTCAGACGCTGGAAATTATCACCGCCCCCGGCGCGCGGCCGAACCTTGCGTGGCTGAACTTTGTCACCACCGCCAAGGCGCGCTCCGCTATTCGCCATGCGTTGAAGCATCAGCAGCAGGCGGAGGCGGTGATGCTGGGCCGTCGACTGCTCAACAAGGCGCTGGCACCGTTCGAAACGAGCCTGGAAGAGCTCGACGAGAGTGTCTTCGAACAGGCGTTCAAAGAGTTGGATGTGTCGTCGCTGGACGCCTTGCTCGAATCGTTGGGGTTAGGCAACCGCATGGCCCACGTAGTGGCCCGCCGTTTGGTCGATGTTGCGCATGGCGATAGCTTTGATAAGACGCTTTCCGACAATAGCGATAAGGCTGTGGTGATTAGCGGAAGCGAAGGCATGGTGCTTAACTTTGCCCGCTGCTGCCACCCGTTACCCGGCGACCCGGTGGTAGGGCATCTGTCGGTCGGTAAAGGGCTGGTGGTACACCGTAGCGAGTGTAAAAACCTCGCTGACCGTAAAAACGATCCTGAAAAGCTGTTTGCCCTGGAGTGGTCCGAGCATATTGATGAGGACTTCCCTGTGGCGCTGCGCATCGAAATTGAAAGCCGCCGTGGCCTTGTTGCTGAACTGGCAGGCCTAGTGACCGATGCCGATGCCAATATCGAACGTATCGGCATTGAGGAGCGCGATGCTCGGCTTTCCACCGTCAATCTCACGCTGTCGGTGAAAGGACGGGTACACCTCGCCCGTATTATTAAACGCATTCGCAACCTGCCCAACGTTGGCAAAATTACCCGTACTGCAAACTAAACGCTTATGCGCCTAGCGCTGGCTTTTCAAGCTGGCAGCGTAGGCCATGGTGATAATAATCAACGTTTCATTCATACAGGAGCATGACACCCCATGAGCAATAAAGCGGTTATCAACACAGAAAAAGCCCCTGCCGCCATCGGCCCGTACTCCCAGGCTATCAAAGCGGGCAACACGGTTTACCTGTCGGGCCAGATCCCGCTTAATCCGGAAACCATGGAAATTGTCTCTGATGATTTCGAAGCCCAGGCGCGTCAGGTGTTCACCAACCTACAGGCCGTGTGTGAAGAAGCCGCAGGCTCGCTGGGCGATATCGTCAAGCTCAACCTCTACCTGGTCGACTTGGACAACTTTGCGATCGTCAACAAGGTGATGGAAGAGTTCTTTTCCACGCCGTTCCCGGCGCGTGCGGCGGTGGGTGTTAAAGCGCTGCCTAAAGGCAGCCAGGTAGAAGCCGAAGCCGTAATGGTGATCGGCGACTAAACGGCGTGACACCGACGCATACAAAAAGAGCGAGCCGATGAGGCTCGCTCTTTGCCTTTTCTAGCGTTCTAATCGACTCGCGGCTAGGGCGCTAGGCTTTTTGCAACTCTAAAAAACCGCCCTCTTTCAACACCTGGGCATAGCCCTCTTTGTAGGTCGGATAGCGGAAGGTGTAGCCGGTTTCGAGAATACGGCGGTTGTCGCAACGCTTGCTGGCACGACGGCGCAGCGGCGACTGCATGGTGTCGGTGGACTCCACCTTCAACTGTTTGGCCAACCACGCCATCACGTTGTGCAGGGTCACCGGTTCGCAGTCGCTACCGAGATAAAGGTCGGCCAGCGGTGTGCCGCTCTCCTGGCAGCGGATCAGGTGCGCCAGAATGCCGGTGCAGTCGTCCCGATGGATGCGGTTGGAGTAGATCACCGGTGTCACGGCGGCAATACGGCCCTCCGCAACCTGGTGAATCAAACGGTCACGCCCCGGGCCATAAATGCCGGAAAAACGCACCACCGTACCCGGCAGCGGATGGTTGAGCAGCGCCTGTTCCGCCTCGCGCATCAGGTTGCCGGAGAAGCTGGTGGATTCCGTGGGGCTCTCTTCGTTAACGACTTCGCCCTCTTGCTGACCATAGACGCTAGTAGAGGAGACAAAGAAGATGCGGCGCGGAGGCTTCTCGTGCTGTTCCATGACGCTGAGAACGCGCTTGAGACCATCTGGGTAGGCGCTCTGGTAAGCACTCTCTTCAAAGCGGTCTGCGCTGACGGTGTAAATCACGTAGTCGGCTTGGGGCAGTGCGCTGGCGTCGGCCCCTTCCAAGGTGCTGAGATCAAGGGCTAACGGCTCAATGCCGGTATGCTCTAATGCCTTGGCTTGGCGGCGCACGCCAATCACCCGATGCCCCTCGTCCAGCAGCTCTTGTCCAAGCGTGACGCCGATGTCTCCACAGCCGATAATCAGTATCGTTAGCTTCAACTTGCTCACCCCTCTTGATTAATATTCCCTATCAGATACAAAGTCCCTATGAGATGTGCCATCTTCAATAAGGCTTGTCTGTCCTTTTCCGTCTCGCTAACACCATTACTAGTCACGAGCTGCAACGAGAGGATGCCACTGGCACCGCTATGACTTTAACAGAACTTCGCTACATCGTAACCCTTGCCCAGGAGCGCCACTTTGGCCGCGCCGCTGAACGCTGCCATGTTTCTCAACCGACGCTCTCAGTCGCAGTGAAAAAGCTCGAAGATGAGCTGGAAATTCCCCTGTTTGAACGCTCTAAATCCACGGTGCAAGTCACCCCTCTGGGCGAAAAAATCGTCGCCCAGGCCCAGCGTGTGCTGGAGCAGAGCGGGCTGATTTATGAGTTGGCCAGTGCCGGCAAAGACCAGCTAGCGAACCCGCTGCGCATTGGTGCGATTTACACCATCGGGCCTTACCTGTTCCCGCACCTGGTGCCCGCGCTGGCCAACGCCGCGCCGCAAATGCCGCTCTATATTGAAGAGGGCATGACCGGCACGCTGCGGGCCAAGCTGCGCAGCGGCGAGCTAGACGTGATTATCGTTGCGCTACCGTTTACTGAAACCGACGTGGTCACCAAGCCGATCTACGACGAGCACTTTGAAGTGTTAATGCCCGCCAGCCACCCGTGGGTCGAGCGCGAGGCGATCCATAAAGAAGACTTATTAGAAGAGCGGCTGCTGCTATTAGGGGAAGGGCACTGCTTCCGCGATCAAATTTTGGAAGCCTGCCCGGCGATTACCCAAAAGCTGAATAGCCCCAATAATACCCTGATTGCCGAAGGCGGCTCGCTTGAGACCATTCGCCATATGGTGGCCTCTAAGCTGGGGATTACCGTGCTGCCTCAGTCGGCACTTGGCACCGACCAGTACGAAAATTCCATGCTGGTCAGCCGCCCGTTTGTGGCCCCCGCCCCTTCACGCACCGTGGCGATTGCCTGGCGGGCCAGCTTCCCACGGCCCAAGGCCATTGATGCCTTGGCCAAGGCGATTAGCCAGTGCCAGCAGCCGGTGCATAAGAAGAATGCTCCCTCATGAGTGAGCTGTCTGCACCGGTCACGGCGCTGAAGGGCGTGGGGGAAGCGCTGGCGATTAAGCTCGCCCGGCTCGGCGTGGAACGCATCAGCGACCTGTTGTTCCACTTGCCGCTGCGTTACCAAGACCGCACGCGACTTACCCCCATTGGCCTGCTGCGAGCAGGCCATGAAGCGGTAGTAGAGGGCGAAGTCACTGCCTGCGATATCGTTAAGGGGCGGCGGCGCAGCCTGCTGATTCGCCTGCGCGACGGTAGCGGCATTTTAAGCCTGCGGTTTTTTCACTTCTCGCCAGCCCAACAGCAGCAGCTTCGCCCCGGCGTCATCGTTCGGGCGTTTGGCGAAGCGCGGGCGGGCGCCACGGGGCTGGAGATTTATCATCCCGAGTATCGGCTTAGCGGCGGTAGCGAAACGCCGGTCGAGGAGTACTACACGCCGATTTATCCCACCACCGAGGGGCTTCACCAAACCCGTCTGCGAGCGCTGACCCAGCAAGCGTTGCGCCTGCTAGAGCAAGCCCCCGAAACGCTGCCCGATGTGATTCCCGATGCGCTGCGTCAGCGCTTCCAACTGCCGGGGCTACACGCCAGCTTGCAGCTACTGCACCAGCCGCCGCCAGACGTAGATTTAGAGCAGCTTGCCCACGGCCTTCATCCCGCCACGCGGCGGCTCGCCTTGGAAGAGCTGCTGGCCCATCAGCTTAGCCTGCGGGAAGTGCGCCTGCGTATTCAGGCAGACGGCGCGCCAGAGCTGCCCTCCGGGCGTAGCCTGCAAACGCGCTTTCTGGCGCAGCTACCGTTTGCGCTCACCGGTGCCCAGCGTCGGGTGCTGGAAGAGATCGCCCTCGACCTAGCACGCCCTGCACCCATGCTGCGGCTGGTGCAGGGGGATGTGGGCTCCGGAAAAACCGTGGTGGCCGCCATGGCGGCGCTATCGGCGCTGGCGGGCAATTGCCAAGCGGCCATGATGGCACCGACGGAAATCCTCGCTGAGCAGCACTATCGTTCGTTCAAGGCATGGTTTGAGCCGCTGGGCATCGAAGTCGCGTGGCTGGCGGGCAAGCTAAAGGGCAAGGCCCGGCTGGATGCCAAAGCCGCCATTGCCGATGGCCGAGCGCGCATGGTGGTGGGCACCCACGCGCTGTTTCAAGGTGATGTGCACTTCCAGTGCCTGGGGCTGGCGATTATCGATGAGCAGCACCGCTTTGGCGTTCACCAACGCCTCGCCCTGCGTGAAAAGGGCGAAGCGGGTGGGTTAACCCCCCATCAGCTGATCATGACCGCCACGCCGATTCCCCGCACGCTGGCCATGAGCGCCTACGCGGATCTGGATGTGTCGGTGATCGACGAGCTGCCGCCAGGGCGCACGCCGGTGAAAACCGTGGTGGTGTCGGACGAGCGTCGCCCCGAGGTGGTCGAGCGCATCCGCAACGCCTGCAGTGACGGTCGCCAAGCGTATTGGGTGTGCACGCTGATTGAGGAATCCGAGGTGCTCCAATGTCAGGCCGCCGAGGTAACGCGTGATGAGCTGACCCAAGCGCTGCCGGAATTAGCCGTTGGGCTGATTCATGGGCGCATGAAAGCTGCGGAAAAGGCCGAGGTGATGGACGCCTTCAAGAGCGGCGAGCTGGATCTACTGGTGGCCACCACGGTGATTGAGGTGGGAGTCGACGTGCCCAACGCCAGCCTGATGATCATCGAAAACCCGGAGCGCTTAGGGCTTTCCCAGCTTCACCAGCTGCGTGGGCGGGTAGGACGCGGCAGCACCGAAAGCTTCTGCGTGCTGCTTTATCACCCGCCGCTCTCCAAAAGCTCCCGGGAACGGCTCGGCGTGATGCGGGAAACCACCGACGGCTTCCGCATTGCTGAAAAAGATTTGGAAATTCGTGGCCCCGGCGAAGTGCTTGGCACTCGCCAAACCGGCCTCGCCCAAATGAAAATCGCGGATTTAGAGCGCGATGCCGACCAGCTAGAGCGGGTGACCGCCCTGGCCAAGGCGCTGCAGGGCAATGCCGACGTGACGGCCGTGCTGGTGCGCCGCTGGCTGGGTGAAGCGGCAGGCCGCTACGGGCAGGTGTAGCGGCAGGGCATGGGTATGCGCGCGGTGCTAAACCGCTGCGTTAGGCTCGTGGAGCTTTTCGGCGCTGGGGCTTGTTAAGCGGTTGGCGGCATCGCTCAGCGGGCCAAGCTGGCTGGCAATTAGGCGCAGCTGGCTTTGGATGGGGCGATAGAGCGTGACGGCCTTCTCTTCCGCTGCGCCGCTTTGCTCCTCTAACTGACTCAGCAGCTCGTTGGCAGGCGCGGTCAGCGGCTCCACGGGTAGGCGTTTATCCAGCTGCTCGGCCAGTTGCTCTAACAGGGCACTAATCCGCTTGGCAAGCGACACAAAAGCGGCATCGTCCTCATCTTCTGCCAGCCGATGGCGGTGGGCACCCAGCGCGGAGAGGTGGCTTAACAGCGTGTTGGAAAGTACCAAAAAGCGCAGCCCGTTATCAGCATCCTGCTTACGATAGTGCCCCGGCTCGTGGAGCATGTTGGTAAGCAGGGTCGAGAGCGCCGCATCCGCGTTATGGGCGTTACGCCGTGCTAAGCGGTAAGCCAGATCGTCCTGCTTGCCCTCTTCATACTGGTGAACGATTTCGTCCAAATAGCGGCGGTGGTTGGTGAGCACCTTGGCCGCTTCGCGGTACAGGCGGCGGCCTTGCCAATCCGGCAGAATAAAAAACACCGCCAGCCCCGCAATCAGCGAGCCAATCAAGGTGTCAAACAGCCGCGGCCAGATCAGGTCAAAGCCATCGCCCACTTGGTTAAAGCTGCACAGCACCAGCAGCGTGATAGAGGCGGTGGCAACCACATAGTGCTTTTCCCGATTGGCAAAAAACGATACGCCTGCCGCCACTGCAATCATGCTCTGGATAAGTGGCTGGGGGAACAGGCTGATAGACGCCCAGCCTGCAATCAGCCCAAGCACCGTGCCCAGAATCCGCTGGGAGAGAAAGCGCCGGGTGGTGGCGAAGTTAGGTCGACATACGAACAGCGTGGTCAGCAAAATCCAAAAGCCCTGCTGTGGGTCGAGCCACTGCAACAGCCCGTAACCCACCACCAGCGCGGTGGTTAAGCGCACCGCGTGGCGAAAGGTGGGCGAACCCAGCGTGAAGTTCAACCGCACCCGTTTCCAGGCTTCCAGCAGGCTAGAGGGCGAGCGGTCATAAAGCGCGCTATCCCGGCGTTCGCTGCCGGTGTCCGGGTTGTGGACGCTGGCAATCTGCGCTTCTAGCGTGGAGAGGTTGTCCGCTAACGCATTCAACGGGCGTATCAGCGGCCGCCACTCGGGCTTGCCGCGCTCGCTAAGATTATCAATCGAAGCGCGTAGGTCGGCCAGCGCCTGTTCGCTCTGCTCGTGACTGAAAGGGCGGTTGAGCAGCAGCGACTTGGCTAGCTGGCGGCAGGCACGGCCCTGCTGGTCCAGCAGCCGCTGGCAGCGAAACAGTACGTCGTGATGAAAAAAGGCGTCAGTAAGTGCGCTGTAAGGGTAGTGGGTGGAGCTTGCCCGCTCGTGGATATCTTGAGCGATAAAGTAAATTTTCAGGTAGCGGTTGAGCTTACGGCTGCCGCGCTGGCCTTCCAGGCGGCGAAAGATCATCTCTTTTGCTTGGTTAAGAGCATCCACTACCTTGCCGTTCTGGCGAGCGAGCGCCACGCGGCGGGCCTCTACATCAACGCCCCGTACCGGCTCAAACAGCGCCGATTTCAAAATCAAGAACTCACCCAGGGCTTTGTACACCCGTGCCATGCTCTGTTTCACCGGCTGGCGGGAGAACAGCGCGCACCACACCACCGAAATCGCTCCGTACCAGGCGGCACCGGCCAACAGCAGCAGCTGGCGGGAGGCGACGTCCTCATCCACACCGCCGTGCTGTTCAATATTGATCATGGAGTAGATCGAAAGAATGAGCGTTCCGGAGGCAATGGTTGCGTAACGCTGGCCAATCGCCCCCAGCATGATCAGCGTAAAGGTGGACACCGCCAAACCCACCGCAAATAGCCACGGCCACGGAAACAGCCACTGCACCACGAACGACGCCGAGGCAAAGCAGAGCAGCGTGACCACCAACGCCTGCAAACGCCCTTGCCAGCTATCGTCGGTCTCTGAGAGAGCGCTGGCAATAATGCCCAGAAACAGCGGAATCACCAGCGCCACATCCCCCGCCAGCCCGCTAAACAGCAGCGCCCCGCTGAAGGCGATAAACACCCGCAGGCTGTAGGCGAACTTATCTAGGGTCCAAAGGCGGCGCAGGGAATGGGTCAGAGGCATAGAGGCTCTTGTGAGTTTGCTGTTGTTAGACTTTAGTATAAATAGTGTGCCGGTACGTGGCTATGGTGTGCCGTTAACGAAAAACCCCGCAGCGTTTGGCTGCGGGGAGCAGGTTGCCTGCGGCTGGGCGTATGGCGCTACAAATACTTCAACAATTTTTGCAGCTTGTTCATATCGGAGGAGTCGCCGACGAGGCGGACGTCTCCTGCCACCATGCCGTCCAGAAACGCCTGCTGGGTAGGCTTCTTGAGAATACGCAGCGCCGCGTCTTGGTCGCGAAAGCGCAGCTCAAGGTCTAGATCGACGGGCAACCCCTTGCCGGTGGTGATGCCGTTAGGCGCCATCCGGTAGTAGCGGGCGGTGCTTAAGTCTTCCGTAGCGACACCCCAGTCGAGGCCGCGCATGCGTTCAAGCTGCTCACGAAAGCGCGGCTTGCGGCGCAGGGCTCGCTTGAGCATAAAGCCCAGTAGCCACAGCGTCAGCGAAAGCTTCATTAGGAAACGGCGTCCTTGAGCGCTTTGCCTGGCTTAAACGCGACGTTTTTGCTGGCCGGGATCTGCAGTGGAGCGCCGGTTTGCGGGTTTTTACCGGTACGGGCAGCGCGCTCGCGAACGGTAAACGTACCAAAACCGATCAGCGCTACATCTTCACCTTTAGCAACGCTGTTGGTGATTTCGTCCAGGATGACATTGAGGACTTGGCCAGCTTTGTCTTTGGAAAGGTCAGCACTTTCAGCGATGGCTGCAGCGAGTTCAGGTTTGCGCATAAAGGAATCTCCCTTGTGGAAAACAAACATCAATGTTGTTGGTAGCCTACCCAGCAGGCAGCGCTTCTTTAGCCTAGTCGTGAATGCGGCGAAAATCAGCCTAGCAGGCTTGGGGCAGCTCTGGAAAGCTCCACTTTCCTTCTCACGCAGCCGCCTGTCAACGCAAAACCAATCAAACGTCCGTCTTTATTTTCCGCTAACGCGGTGAAATCATTGCCGTCGCCCTCAATCCGCCAGCGCTCTGGGGGCTGAGTGGGAGGGTAGGCCACCACGGGTAGCAGTGGGGTTTTCACCACGACTGGCCAAGCGCCGAAGCTAACAGGCGTTGGGGTGCCGCCAAGGGTAGCTGCCAGGGCTTTGACGCTTGCTTGCAGCGGCTGCACATACATGGCATTCACCCCGTCAATACACGCGGCATCGCCCAACGCATAAATATGCGGCTGGTTGGTGCGTAGTTGCCGGTCAACCTGAATGCCGCTGGGGCTAACACTCAGCCCTGCCGCTTTAGCAAGCTGCGTGCGAGGTGCCAAACCGGTCGCGAATAGGATGATATCTACCGTATGGCGCTCGCCATTGTCGAGTTGCAGCGTCAAAGCGTTGTCTGCATCTTGGGATAATGTCTCTAAGGTGCGTCCAAGCGCTAAACGAATACCAGCCTCTTGAAACGCATCGGCCAGTGCGCTACCCAGCCGCTCAGGGAGTAGGCGCGGCAAAGGGGTGCTCTCTGGTGCAATCACAGTGACTTGGTGCCCACCTGCGTGTAGGTCGTTGGCGAATTCACAGCCGACTAATCCGGCGCCAATAATCGCGACGCGAGTAGGCTGGTTGAGTGCTCCGTGTAGGCGGCGGTAGTCATCCAAGTCGTTGACGGTAAAACAGCGCTCGGCCAGCTCGCTCGGTATGCGAAACGGCGTGTGAGGGGCCGCGCCGGTGGCGAGCACTAGCTCATCGTAGCCAAGCGTTGCTCCGCTGCTGAGTTGCAGCACGTGGTTATCCACATCCAGTTGCGTGACGTGGGTGTGGGTAACGATCTGTGCGTTTAATTCATCGGCGAGCGCTTCAGCGCTGCGCTGGGCGAGCTTGTCAGGGCTCAAGCGCTTGGCGAAGCCTGTCGACAGCAGCGGTTTGCTGTAATCATCACCGCTGTCAGCGCTGACCAGCGTGATTATGCGCGTATCCCCTTGGCGTCGCAGCGCGCGAGCGAGGCCAACGCCTGCCATGCCGGTGCCCACAATCACCAGCGCGGCGTGGTGGTGAGGTGTTCTGGAAGATGTCGTGTGTGAGTCGGGCATACCGTCACCAAACGTCGGTGGAACAAAAGCCTGTAAAGCCACCATGTTACACTAGCCCGCTCTGAATTGACCGCCTTGGAGGCTTAGGTGACCGCCCCTGTGTTATCCACACCTGCGTTTTCGCTCTTCCCTCAGTGGCTGCCCGTGGCAGCCGCTCAGCCAGCCATGAGTGCGCCTTGGTGGCAGTGGGTAGCGTCCACGGATTCCTTAACCGCGCGCCTCATAGCAGCAGGCGAGCCGGGAGCGTTTCGGGTGCGCTTGCTGCGCCAAACCATTGGCCTTCCCCAGCGCGATGAAGCCTTGGCCCTAGGCATCGCGCCACGCCGCTACGCGTGGCTGCGCGAGGTGGCGCTGTGTGTTGATGAAACGCCGTGGGTGGTAGCGCGTTCGGTGGCCCCGCTTCACCAGCTACAGGGAAAAGGGTTAGGGAAGTTGGGCGAACGCTCGTTAGGCAGTTGGCTATTTCAGCAGCCCGATTTGGTTCGTGGGCCGCTGGAAGCCACGGTGACGCCGCCACGTTTTACCCACCAGCAGGCGGGGCTATCGGCCAATAGCTTATGGGGGCGGCGCTCTGTCTTTGAACATGGTGGGCTTTCGTTACTGGTTCAGGAGTATTTTTTATCTACCATGGCGGATGCGCTGGGCCTTCCGTCGCGCTAGGCTAACGCAGCAGCTTTTTTGACGAGGTAAGCATGAGCATGGACCGTTCTCTGTTGCGCCCGACCGGGTGGGCCCGTTTGGCAGATTTCTTACAGTTAATGCGCTTGGACCGGCCCATTGGCACTTGGCTGCTGATGTGGCCAACGCTGTGGGCGCTGTGGGTCGCGTCAGAGGGCGTGCCAGGCCGCGATGTACTGCTGATTTTTATTGCCGGGGTATATGTGATGCGCGCCGCAGGCTGCGTGGTGAACGACTACGCCGACCGCCACTTCGATGGCCATGTAAAGCGTACCAAGCAGCGGCCACTGGCCACCGGTCGGATCAGCGAAACCGAAGCGCAGCTGCTATTTGTGGCGCTGGTGGCTGCCGCCTTTATTTTAGTGCTGCTGACCAACTGGTTTACCGTGCTGCTCTCGCTTGGGGGTGTGCTGCTGGCATTTATTTATCCGTTTATGAAACGCTACACACACTTTCCTCAGGTGGTGCTCGGGGCGGCTTTCTCCTGGGCGATCCCGATGGCGTTTGGCGCGGTACTGGGGCATGTGCCGCTGGAAGGCTGGCTGCTATTTAGCGCTAACCTGCTGTGGACGGTGGCTTACGATACCCAATACGCCATGGTGGATCGTGACGATGATCTGAAAATCGGCATTAAATCCACCGCGGTGCTGTTTGGCAGCGCCGACCGTTTCATCATTGGCCTGCTGCAGCTTGCTACGCTGGCGTTGCTTACCTGGGTGGGGTTGCGGGTTGAGTTAGGCGGTTTTTTCTGGCTGGGCTTGGTAGGCATGGCAGCGACGTTTGCTCATCAGCAGCGGTTAATTTTTCACTGTGACCGCGACCGCTGCTTCCAGGCGTTTCTGAATAACCACTGGTCAGGGCTCTTGGTGTTTGCCGGAATTGTTCTGAGCTGGTGGCCTGCAGCTGGCTAATTATGCTGGGTGTCATAGAATTGTCATTAAGTCATGGTGTCATCGTCACAGACATGTCATTGAACTGTTTTGTATAAACGAGTTTTCATAGAACACTGTGAGGCCCTGGATGACCGCCAAGACCGTACTGATTGTCGATGACGAGGCGCCCATTCGCGAGATGATCGCTGTGGCGCTGGAAATGGCTGACTATCGCGTGCTTGAAGCGGACAACGCCCAGGATGCCCATGCGATGGTCGTTGACCACCAGCCCGACCTGCTGCTGCTGGACTGGATGATGCCGGGCACCAGCGGCGTTGAGCTGGCCCGCCGTCTCAAGCGCGAAGAGGCCACCGCTGAGCTGCCAATTATTATGCTGACCGCCAAAGGCGAAGAGGATAATAAAATTCAGGGGCTAGAAGCTGGCGCAGATGACTACATCACCAAGCCGTTTTCCCCCCGCGAGTTGGTGGCTCGTCTTAAAGCCGTGCTGCGCCGGGCGACCCCGCGCGGTGTGGAAGACCCTATCGAAATCAATGGATTGCTGCTGGACCCAGTGAGCCATCGCGTCAGCGCCCATGGCAAAGCGCTGGAGATGGGCCCTACCGAGTACCGCTTACTGCAATTCTTTATGACTCACCAAGAGCGCGCCTATACCCGTAGCCAGCTGCTTGATCAGGTGTGGGGCGGCAATGTGTATGTAGAAGAGCGCACGGTGGATGTGCATATTCGCCGGTTGCGCAAAGCGCTAGGTGAAGCGCATCAGAATCTGATTCAAACAGTGCGTGGCACTGGGTATCGTTTCTCTGCTCGGGTGTAATCGTGCGTTTGTGGAGCCGTGAACTGTGGCGAATTATCTGGCTGGCTTTCCTAGGGATGTGCCTGGGATGGCTGCTAGGTTACCCCGGTTTCGGGTTAGCTGCGGGTCTAACGCTCTGTTTGGTGTATCAACTCCGCCAGCTTAGGGCGCTGTTCAAGTGGCTAACGCTCAACCCGCACGATGAGCCTCCTGCGGCAACTGGCATGTGGGGCGAGCTATTCGATCGCCTTTACCGTTACCAAAAAAGCCAACGCATTACCCAAAGCCGGCTGCGAGCAACCCTCGCGCGTATTCAAGAATCCTCGGAAGCGATGCGTGATAGCGTCGTGATGCTGGATCGCCACGGTGATTTAGAGTGGTGGAACAGTGCCGCCACCGACATGCTAGGCCTGCAAACCGCCCATGACCGCGGTCAGCACATTACTAACCTGCTGCGCGACCCGCGTTTCATCAGCTACTTTAATGCCCGTGAGTACAGCGAGCCGCTCACGCTCACCTCGCCCATTGATGAGCGTCGCATTCTGCAGTATCAAATCACGCTCTATGGTGATGACGAGCGCTTGGTTATGGCGCGGGATATTACCCGCTTGCATCGCCTAGAGCAGATGCGCCGCGACTTCGTCGCTAACGTTTCCCATGAGCTGCGCACCCCACTCACCGTTCTTTCCGGCTATCTGGAAACCTACGGCGATCTTAAAGAGATGCTGCCACCGCGCCTGAGTAAAGGCATTGGTCAGATGGAAGAGCAGACCAAGCGTATGCAGAGCTTGGTGAATGATCTACTGCTTTTGTCACGCCTGGAGATTGACCGAGGCGGCGAAGATCATCAGCCGCTTGAGGTTGGGTCGATGCTTGAGAGCATTCGCCGGGATGCGCTGGCGCTCTCGAACCAGCAGCATAGCGTTCAGGTGGCGTTGGAGTGCGAGGCGCGCCTGGTGGGCAGCGAGCAAGAACTACGCAGCGCCATCTCAAACCTAGCATTCAACGCAGTGCGCTATACGCCGGAGGGAAGTCAAATCACGCTCCGCTGGGTGGCTCTGTCCAATGGCAGTGCCTGCATTGAAGTGGACGACGACGGTGAAGGGATCGATCCGGTGCATATTCCGCGTCTCACCGAACGCTTCTACCGCGTTGATAAGGGCCGCAGTACCGCCACTGGCGGTACTGGTCTTGGCCTTGCCATTGTTAAACACGTTCTACTGCGCCATGATGCACAGCTTCAAGTGGAGTCGTTACCCGGTGAGGGGGCGTTGTTCCGCTGTGTTTTCCCACCCTCCCGTGTCGTTAACAGCTAACACTGTGTCATACCACTCTCCGTCTTGGCTTGCATAACTTATGTATAAGTGTGCCATATTGGCATGCAATCATGGTCAAACACCGCGCATGTGTCATATGTAGCCAACTAATCATCTACTTAAGCCAGTGCTAGAGGGTTAATCGGCATAGTGGTTGTTTTTATAAGTGTCTGTATATAAATAGATTTTATTTCTATTGAGAGTTTTTGGCATATAGGCTGCTACATACTTGTCAAGGAAGATTACTGCAGGAACTGGTAAGACAAGATGTCACTCTTCCTTAAATAGCGGTATTTCACAGCGATCGAGGAGGCGGAATATGATGTCCAAGGAACTACTCAAGAAAGCTGGTATTTTAGGTGTAGCGTTTGGTCTGGTAGCAAGCCCACTGACATTTGCTCAAGAGCCTGCAGATCCGGCAGACAACATTTCTCCAGATGAGCAGCCGGTCGAAGCTCAGTCTAATGACTCAGCTATGCCGTCTGATCATGACAAGAAAGATTTAACCCATGACGAGGGTGATAACGCCAGCGACATGGAACCAAACTCCATGAGTGATGACTCGGATGCTACCTATGACAGCACCGAAGAACTCCCAGAAGAAAATAGTGGTATGTAACGAGTAATATTTCTTTGCAAAGCTGTAAAAAACTCTTACGCTTAAGGAGTGAGCAACTAGAGAGGCAAGGATGTCTCATCGCAAGGATTCTCAATGATTCAAGGAGTGAATCAAAAGCGATCAATACACTGGTCAGGGTAAATTCCAAGGTTGGATCCCCGCAAAAGGATTGGAAGCCAGATGTAAGTATCGTGTAAAAGTAAGAGTTCTCAAGACCCCGCCCTGCGGGGTCTAATTTTTTATGCCTAACACATAAACCCCAGCGAATGGCATGGCTGCCCTCTTGGCGGGGATAATGAAGCGGTTGGGCAGCGAGGCAAGTGAGTCAATTTGCGCCACTTATCCGACGCATGTGTCATTATTACACAATATGTTTGTATGGATAATGATTTTGCGGCTTTATATTGCGCGCAATTGAAAGTGAATAAGTTTATGTTTTTTAACAGATATTTAATTTATGTGGTATTTTTGGCATTCTGGATGCCTTGACAAGATGTAAAGTTAGCCATTAGTCTTAGTCGCTTAATTGGTTTCCACCCTACGTCGACTGGCTCAATGTTAAAGGAGTAGTAATTTATGTTTTTCAAAGACAAAGAGTTAGCTAAAAAAGCTGCAGTGTTAGGTGTTGCTTTTGGTTTGGTAGCAAGTCCGATGGCATTTGCCCAAACATCCATTGAACTCAACAAAGACCGCTCTGCAGGACACGATGTGATGCAGCCTAACTCGCACAATACGTCAGGCCCGGCTCAGTACTCTGCTAGTGACTTGACCCGTAATGAAGGCGATACGCTGGACTACTCCACTTCAAGCAGCGTCAGCGATTCCAACAGCGTGGCTACCAGTAAAGCTGGCTATGATGCTAGCGAGCTGAACCGTGATGAAGGTGATGATCTTCGTTGGTAAGCGTTGATATTAATTCCACAAACAACCCCGCTCCGGTGGGGTTTTTTGCGTATGGCTGTGTGTTCTAACGACGTGCGACAACATCTTGGGTGTCACGGTAGTGACCATCCCACATCAGCACCGCCCCCGCTACGGCGCCAGGAATTAAAAACAGATTGGCAAGCGGGATCCAGGTGACCAGCATGATCAGCCCGCCGAAGGTGAGGCTGGGCCACCAGCGGCGCGAAAGACGGCTGCGCATATCGCGAAACGTGACCTTGTTGTTATCCATCGGGTAATCAAGGTAAGTGATGGCCATCACCCAGGCGGAAAACAGTGCCCACAAGATCGGTGCCAACAGATTGAGGCCCGGTATCCAGCTGAGAATAAACAGCGCCGCCATGCGCGGCAGAATATAGCCCAGCTTGACCAGTTCGCGACCCAGTGCATCGATGGCCGTTTTAGCTAGCCCGCGATCATCCAACGGTTCCCGTCCTGTAGCCTGACGCTCGACTTTAGCGGCTAAAAAGCCGTAAAACGGCGCGGCAATCAGATGTGTCACCAGGGTGAAGGTAAAAAAGATCACCACCAAGAGGCTAACGAAGAAGAGCGGCCAGATAAGCCAAGAGAGCCACTCCAACCAGCTGGGGACCATGGTCATGGCACTGTCGAGCCAGCTATCAAAGCGGTTGAGCACCAAGCTTAGCATGCTGGCATACACGATGAGGTTGACCAGGATCGGCAGGAAAATGTAGCGCCGCAGCCCTTTTTGGTACACCAAACGTGTGCCTTGGCTCAGCGCCGTTATTGCATCCACCATGCTTGCTCCTTAAATAAAAACGCCCAGATGTGTCATCTGGGCGTATTGCAGGAGGAATTACCTGCTAGGTCAAGACTTTTTAAGCACCTTCTGATCTAAGGTGTCGGGGTCGCTGTGGCGAATATCCAGGCCCTTCACCAGGTAGACCACGTACTCTGCCAGGTTATTGGCGTGGTCGCCCACACGCTCTAGTGCCCGCAGTACCCACATGATGCTGAGGACGGAGCTAATAGAGCGGGAGTCTTCCATCATAAAGGTCATTAGAGAGCGCATGGCGCTGCCGTATTCGTCATCCACCGACTCATCTTCACGCACAACCTGCATGGCAAGTTCGGTATCGAAGCGGGCAAAAGCCGTCAGTGCATCGCGCAGCATTTTACGCACGTGTTCACTGATGTGACGCACTTCGACCAGGCCACGAATGCCGCCGCTGTTTTCACTCAGCAGTAGGGCGTTGCGGGCAATTTTGCTGGCCTCATCGCCAATCCGCTCAAGGTCTGAGGTGGCACGAATAACGGCCAGCACCAGACGAAGGTCCGAGGCGGCCGGCTGGCGACGGGCCAGGACGCGAGTACACTCATCATCAATCTGCAGTTGCAGGTCGTTCACTTGGCGGTCGTTGTCACGCACTTTTTCGGCCAGACGGCTGTCGCCTTCCAACAGGGCGTGAACGGCGTCTTGTACCTGTTTTTCCACCAGACCGCCCATGGCCATCAGGTGGGTTTTCAGCTCTTCCAGCTCCTGGTTGAACTGGCGAGAGATATGCTGGCTGTGGCTATCGCTCGTAATATCCATTGAGCACTCCTGACGTAACGTCGGTTGGGCCTAGGTCATGCGGCCGGTGATGTAGTTTTCAGTGCGTTGTAAACGCGGGTTGGTGAACACTTGATCCGTTGGCCCGTATTCAACGAGTTCACCTTGCTGCAAAAAAGCCGTGTAGTCGGATACCCGTGCGGCTTGCTGCATATTGTGGGTAACCAGTACCAGCGTGAGCTGGGATTTCAGGTTACGAATTAGCTCTTCAATTTTAAGCGTAGAAATAGGGTCGAGCGCCGAGGCCGGCTCATCCAATAGCAATACATCGGGCTGTACGGCCAGCGTGCGGGCAATCACTAAGCGCTGCTGCTGCCCACCGGATAACTGCCACGCGGAACGGTGCAGGCGATCTTTCACCTCATCCCACAGGGCGGCTGAGGTGAGCGCCCACTCGATAATATCGTCGCGTTTGCGCTTAGGCAGGCGCCTCTGCAGGCGCAGCCCAAACGCCACGTTTTCATAGATCGACATCGGAAACGGGTTGGGCGTTTGAAACACCATGCCCACACGGCGTCGCAGCTCGGTAACGTTCATCTGCGGGGCGTGGATGTCCTGACCTTCTAACTGGATTTGCCCATGGTGCGTCACCGACTCATTCAGGTCATGCAGCCGATTAATCGCACGCAGCAAAGTAGATTTGCCACAGCCCGACGGGCCGATGAAAGCGGTGACTCGATGGCGAGGCACGTCAAGCGTTAGGTCGCGCAACGCCGTTTTCCCCGCATAAGCGAGGTGAAACTGGTTGATGCTCAAACAGCAGGTCTCGGCTGAAAATCGAGTTACCGGTGCTTGAGTTGGGTTGGCGGACGATAACGCTAGCATTCGTTCCCTCGTTGACGCCTTAAATAATGACGCAGAAATATGGCAGTTAGATTAAGCACCAGCACAATCAGCACTAACAGCAGAGCGGTGGCAAACACCAGTGGGATAGCGGCTTGGACATCTTCACCGTGAAAAGCGGTATCAAATAAATGATAGCCGAGGTGCATAAACTTGCGCTCTAGATGCAGATAGGGAAATTCGCCATCGACGGGCATTTGCGGGGCCAGTTTTGCCACGCCCACCAGCATCAGCGGGGCGACTTCCCCTGCGGCTCGAGCTACCGCCAAAATCACACCGGTGAGCATCGCGGGGGTGGCCATGGGCAGTACCACGCGGGTCAGCATCTCCAAACGGGTGGCACCCAGCGCCACTGCACCTTCCCGCTGGGCGTCGGGAATACGCGCTAGCCCCTCTTCGGTGGCTACGATGACGACCGGCAGCGTTAGCAGCGCCAGAGTCAACGATGCCCAGAGGAGGCCGCCGGTTCCAAAGGTGGGCGAGGGCAGCGCATCCTCAAAAAACCAGCTGTCAATGGAGCCGCCGATGCCGTAAACGAAGACCCCAAGGCCAAACACCCCATAAACAATCGAGGGCACCCCCGCGAGATTACGCACGCCGATGCGCACTAAGCGGGTCAGGCGGTTCTGGTGCGCGATTTCATTCAGATAAATGGCGGCCAGCACGCCAAACGGTGTCACGATGACCGACATCAGGATCACCATCAGCACCGTCCCGAAAATAGCGGGCCAAACGCCGCCACCGGTATTGGCTGCACGCGGGCCTTCGCTGAGGAATTGCCAAATGCGCTCACTCCAGACGACGACTTTCTGCCCCCAGGACATGGCGTTGGGCGCTTGAAAAAGTGTGACGCCCGACAGCGGCTGGGTAATGGTGTGCCCATTGGCGGCGGTCAGTTGGAGTTGTGCGTTAGGGCGCTGGCTGTCGGGCAGTGTCAGGGCTCGAGCGACAAACGCCCAGGCGGCGTCATCCTCAAAATGCTGACCTTCGCTCTCTACGGCCTCCAGGCGGCCAATAAAGTCGCCCCAGGGGGAGCGCTCTAACCGGATGAGGTCGTCGGGCACGGCGACGGTGTCGATATCGTCCAGGGCCACCCAGCGCCAGCTTGCGCCGTCGATATCTCGGTTGCCGGTAAAGTAGAGCCGCTCTATGCCCGCTGTGTTAGGCAGAGGGGTTTCTCGCACCGGCTGGCCGATGACCGTTTCGCCTGAGTGAAGGGTGGCCTCTTCCAGCGCGGCGGGCCAAAAGTGGCCAAGTCCGCGCGTGGCGAGCAGGGTGAGCAGCGTGGCGAGCATCAGCAGCGACAAGGCAACGCTAGCGGCGCACAACCAGGGCCACAGCAGACTACCCATAGCGCTGATACGAGATGGGCGAAATGACCAGCGCATTAGAGTTTACCTCCTAAACGCTGATAGCGCCGCCGCAGACGTTGACGCACCACTTCCGCTAACGTATTGACTAAAAAGGTGAAGATAAACAAGGATAGCGCGGCAAAAATTAGTAGATGGTACGTAAGGCCTCCGGGAGAAGCTTCCGGCAGCTCAATCGCAATAGACGCAGAAAGCGAGCGTAGCCCTTCAAAGGGGCTGGCGCTAAAGAGAGCGGTGTTGCCGCTGGCCATTAACACAATCATGGTTTCGCCCACGGCGCGCCCGGCACCAATCATGACCGCTGAAAAGACCCCTGGCCCTGCTGTGGGGAGCGCCACCTTCCACAGCGCCTGCCAGCGGCTGGCCCCCAGTGCTTGGGCACCCTCCATTAAACTTGCGGGCACATCGGCAAGGGCGTCTTCTGCCAGCGAGTAGATGCTGGGAATCACCGCAAACCCCATGGCAATCCCCACAATTAGCGCGTTGCGAGTGGCGTAGTCCAGCCCGTACTGTTGGTCGAGCAGGCGGCGAAGATCGCCGCCGAACCACGCTTGCTCCATCAGCGGAGATAGCCATAAGGCCAGCGTGACCATGATGGCCAGCCACGGCATCAGCCAGACGCCTGCCCAAGAGAGCGGCAGCCACTGGCGCAGGCGGGCGTTGGCGAGATACCAGAGCCCGCCTGCCAATGCGGCGCTAAGCGGTAGCCAAACGATCACTAGCAAAGTGCTGGCTAAGTGACGCTCTACCCACGGCGCTAGCAGTAGCCCGGCAATAAAGCCCACCACCACGCCGGGGATGGCTTCCATCAGCTCAAGAATAGGTTTTACCCGGCTGCGCAGTCGTGTCGACATAAACAGCGCCGAATACATGGCCGCACCCAGCGCAATAGGCGTGGCAAACAGCATCGCGGCGAGGGCTGCTTTAAGAGTACCCCAGGCAAGCGGTGATAAGGTGCTGAGCGAAAACGCGTCACCAAACGCCAGCAGCGGCAGTGTTTCCCAAATAAGGAACACGCCAATGGCGAGGATAGCCAACAGAACACCAATACCACCGGCGGTGATTAGCCCGGTCGCAATACGGTCGTGGATAAGGCGCAGCGGCTGACGCAAAAAAGGAAGCCGTGGAGGAGTCATGTCGACATCATAAAGAAACGAGTGCCGTAGCAAAAAGTACGTACATGGCCGAAGCTTTATACCCTACGTCATGTTTATGACAGTTAAGTGACAGTTTAGTCGCCAAGCAGTAGAGGTGAGCGCTGGGTCTGAGGCAGAGGCACAAAGCCAGCGGCTTGTACAATTTGTTGCCCTTCATCCGAGAAAATCAGTTCAAGAAACGCCTGCTCGGCGGGCGGCAGTCTCTCACCGGGCGGCAGGTTAACGTAAAGGTAGAGATCCCGCGAGAGCGGGTAGGTATCGTCCTGAATTGTCGCCACGCTGGGGGTAATGGCAGTGCCTTTATCGTTGATCAGCGGTAGCGCGCGTACCATGGGATTTAAGTGGTTATAGCCCGCATAGCCCATGGCGTTGGGAGATTCGCCTACGGCGGCAATCACCGCTGAAGAGCCGGGGTGTTCGCTAATATCGCGGCGAAACTGGCCGTTACATAGCGCCTGTTCCTGAAATAGCCTATGGGTGCCCGAGGCTAAATTTCGGCCGTGCAGGGCAATTTTTCCATAGGGCCACTGATCTGCGGGCAGCAGGTCTTCCCAGCGGCGAATGGGTTGGGGTCCTCCGCAGTCCAGCGATGTGGAAAAGATGGCATCGGCCTGCTTGCGGGTTAGCGATGCCAGTGGGTTATGACGGTGAACCACCAGCAACAGGGCATCCCGAGCGACGCTCAGCTCGTGAGGGGGGTAGCCGTAACGTTCGATAAACTGCTGGCGCTCGCGCTCGGTTATCGGGCGCGACATCGGCCCAAAGCGCGTTGTGCCCGCTACCAAGGCGGTCGGTGCGCTGGCGGAACCGCCTGCTTGAAACTGCAGCGTAATATCAGGGTAGCGGTGATGTAACGCTTCCCCCCAGCGTAGCATTAGCCCCGCCATGGTGTCGGAGCCAACCGCCCCTAAAGTGCCCCCAACAGGGCTTGGTTGCCCCCAAGCGCAGGCGCAAAAAAATAGCAGCCCGCCTGCCAACCAGAGGCGGTAGTGTTGGTTAAACCTCAAGCGATAGCGCTTCAAACCATTGCCCTTCAAACGTCACCCCTCTTATGATTAACTATCAACAGCCTGTTGCGATGCAGCAACACGACACTCATCCGTATCACCGAGTAACATCACAACAATAACCTTGCAAAGCGACCACCTTATGACACCGCTGGACACCGACTTGGACGATGTACCCGCCCCAAAAGGGCAGCTCACCTTAAAGTTACTGGCTTCTCGACAAGATACCAATCTCTATGGCGATATTCCTGGCGGCTGGCTAGTCAATCAAATGGATCAAGCGGCGGAATTGGCCGCCGGGCGCGAAGCCGGTGGGCGCACTGCCACAGTGGCCATTGAAGCGATGGATTTCCTCAGCCCTGTGCGAGTGGGCTCTATGGTGAGCGTGTATACTCAAGTGCAAGACATTGGCCACAGCTCCATCAAAATTGATGTAGAGGTATGGGTGCGCCCGCCCCACGGCCGCCATATTGAAGAGCGCCAGAAAGTCACCGAAGCACGCTTTGTGATGGTGGCGCTGGACGACAATGGGCGTATTCGCGCCGTACACGGCTAAGCTCTCTGTCACTTGTTCTATCTACAAAGCAGCAAAAAGGGCGCCGAGGCGCCCTTTTGTCATTAGCCGAGAACAGGTTATGCACCTACGTTGTCGCGGCTCTTCAGGTAAGCGTACTCACCCGCATCGCTAAACGGGCGCACCACTTTCTGGAACGCCGAGTAGGATTCGTAAACGCGGCGAGACTCTTCGTCGCTATCTACCTGACGCTGAATGGCCTCTTTAGACGACTCGTACAGCGCGGCCATCACGTCTTCCGGGAAGGTGCGCAGCTGCACACCGTGCTCTTCCACCAGCGTTTCCAGGGCCTGGGCGTTGCGGTAGGCAAGCTCGCTGATCATCGCTAGGTTAGCAGCGCGTGCCGCTTCGCGGATCACGTCCTGCAGGTCTTCCGGCAGCGCATTCCACGCATCCAGGTTGATGGTGCCTTCAAGAACGGCAGAGGGCTCGTTCCACACGGACGTATAGTAGTAGTCTGCCACTTGGTGCAGGCCAAAGGCCAGGTCGTTATACGGACCCACCCAGTCAGCGGCGTCTAGCGCACCGGTTTGTAGCGAGGTGAAGATTTCTGAACCGGCCATGTTCACGGTGCTCACACCGATGCCGTTCATGGCTTCACCGGCGAGACCCGGCAAGCGCAGCTTCAGGCCCTGCATATCGTCGAGGGAGTTGATCTCTTTTTTGAACCAGCCCGCCATCTGCGTGCCGGTGTTACCCACGGCAAACGGCTTCAGGTTGTGGTTGGCGTAGATCTCATCCCACAGTTCTTGACCACCGCCGTGGTACAGCCAGGCGTTCATTTCAGTGGTAGTCATGCCAAATGGCACGGCGGTGAAGAACTGAGAAGCCGCGACTTTACCGCGCCAGTAGTAAGACGCGGAGTGACCCATTTCAGCCGTGCCAGCGGCGACGGCATCAAAGACTTCCAGTGCCGGTACCAGCTCGCCTGCACCGTGAACGCGAATGCGCATGCGGCCGTTAGAGAGCTGTTCCACACGACGAGCAAAGTCGTTAGCACCGGTACCCAGGGCGGGGAAGTTTTTCGGCCAGGAGGTGACCATATCCCAGGTGTAGGTTTCGTTAGCGCTGGCGGTAGAAACAAAGGGGGCAGCAGCGACACCGGCGGCACCCAGGCCGGCGGTTTTCAAAAATTGGCGGCGTTGCATGGCGGGCATGACTCCGAAATTATAGGCTGTTTTTTATAAGCGCAGTGAGCGCAGTGTCCGCCCGTCAGTATGCGCTAAGCAGCTTTTATAGGACAAGTGTCTGTCTTCCCTTGCCCTTTTTAGGCTTTAAAACGGCGATAGGTTTTAAAGCGGCGTAAGCTTGGCAAACCCGAGCACGAGCCACTTCACGCCGTTACCGTCGAAGCTTACCTGCACGCGAGCACGGGCACCTTCGCCCTCGGCGTTGAGAATAATCCCCTCACCAAATACCGGGTGCTCGACCCGCTGGCCGACATGCAGCGCAGGTAGCTCGCCGTCGCTCTCGATACTGGTTTGGGCGAAGCTTTGCCGCGATGCGGTTACCGGGCGGGAGATATGGCCCCTTAGGCGCACTTCTTCCAGCAGGTGGGGCGGCAGTTCGCGCAGAAAGCGCGAAGGGCGTGGAAACACCTCTTTGCCGTGCAGGCGTCGGGTTTCTGCGTGGGTCAGGTAGAGCTTCTGCATGGCGCGGGTAACGCCTACATAGCAAAGCCTACGCTCCTCCTCGAGCCGCCCCGGCTCCTCCACCGACATCTTATGCGGGAACAGCCCCTCCTCCACACCGGCGATAAACACCACGGGAAACTCTAGCCCTTTCGCCGAGTGCAGCGTCATCAGCTGCACGCTGTCCTCGAACTCCTCGGCTTCATGGTCGCCTGCGTTGAGGGCGGCTTCCGAAAGGAAGGCTTCCAGCGCGGCCATGCCTTCTCCGGCTTCCGGGGTCTCGAAGGCATCGCCATGGGTAAAGGCCCGGGCCGCGTTGACCAGCTCTTCCAGGTTCTCGACCCGAGCCTGGCCTTTTTCACCGCGCTCGCTTTGATGGTGCTCGATCAGCCCGGTGCGTGCCGTGACGTGGTCGATGATCTCGTGGAGCGGCAGCCCGGACGTGTCGTTGTCCAGCTGTTCGATCAGGTTGGTAAAGGCCTGCACGGCGTTGCCAGCGCGGCCTTTCAAGGTGCCGTCCTGGATTGCATCGTGCAGCGCTTGCCACAGCGATACGCTCTGCTCCCGGGCGTGATGGCGGACGATTTCCACGGTGCGCGTACCGATGCCACGGGTAGGCACGTTGATGACGCGCTCCAGGGAGGCATCGTCATCACGGTTGAGCAGCAAGCGCAGGTAGGCCAGGGCGTTCTTGATTTCCAGCCGCTCATAAAAGCGGTGGCCGCCGTAGATACGATAGGGCATGCCTTGGCGAATCAGTGTCTCTTCCAGCAGGCGCGACTGGGCGTTGGAGCGGTAGAGGATGGCCACGTCCCGGCGGTTGAAGCCTTCGTTGACCTTCTCCTTGATGGTATCGACGATATAGCGGGCTTCCTCGAGGTCGTTGAACCCCGCATACACCGAGATAGGCTCGCCTTCGGCGCCATCGGTCCATAGGTTTTTGCCGAGGCGCTCGCTGTTGTGGCTGATCAGCGTATTGGCCGCTTCCAGAATCGCGCTGGTGGAGCGATAGTTCTGCTCCAGGCGCACGGTATGGGTATTGGGAAACTCTTCTTCGAAGCGGCGAATGTTCTCGACCTTGGCGCCCCGCCAGCCGTAAATGGACTGGTCGTCATCGCCCACGGCGGTCATCGGGGTCTGCTGGCCGGTGAGCAGTTTGAGCCAGGCGTACTGCAGGGTGTTGGTATCCTGAAACTCGTCCACCAGCACATGGCCAAAGCGCTCGCGATAGTGGTTCAGCAGCGGCGGGTTGTCGCGCAACAGCTCCAGGCTGCGCAGCAGCAGCTCACCGAAATCCACCAGCCCGCCTCGCTCGCAGGTGAACTGGTAGCGCTCGTAGAGCTCGACCATCTGGGCGAGGTACGCATCGCCATTGACGTTCACCTGATGGGGTCGCAGGCCCTCTTCCTTGCAACCAGAAATGAACCCCTGCACCTGGCGGGGCGGGAAGCGCTCGTCATCGATCGAGTAATCTTTGAGCAGCCGTTTGATCAGCCGGAGCTGGTCGTCGGAGTCAATGATTTGAAAGTGTTGGGGCAAGCGGGCGTCTTGCCAGTGGGTGCGTAGCAGCCGGTGGGCAATGGAGTGGAAGGTGCCGACCCACACGTGGCGCATGGAAATACCCAGCAGCGCTTCTAAGCGCGTGCGCATTTCCCGTGCCGCTTTGTTGGTAAACGTGACCGCCAGCAGCGCATAAGGAGACAGCCCCTCGGCCTGCATCAGCCAGGCAATGCGGTGAACCAGCACGCGGGTTTTACCGGAGCCCGCGCCCGCCAGTACCAGTAGGTTGCCCTGGGGGGCACTGACGGCCTCTCGCTGGGCGGGGTTGAGCTGATCGAGTATCGCCGTGACGTCGTCCATATAAGCCGCTGCCGGTTCGAAAAATGGGCGGCCAGTTTAGCACAGCCCGCCCACTGGCTGGGTATACAGCGTGCGTCGCGTTAGCCCGCCGTTAGTGGTCGTCTGGGTAACGCAGCGTGGTCAGGCTCTTTTTCACCGCTTTAAGCTGCTCGGCGAGTTTGGGGCCGCGGGTTTTCGCGACACCAACGGCCAGCACGTCGATCAGCACCAAGTGCGCGATGCGCGAGCTGAGCGGCGTGTAAATCTCGGTATCTTCATGCACATCGATGAACAGCGGCAAGCTCACTTCATGGGCCAGCGGCGACTCGCTGGGGCACAGGCCAATCACCGTAGCGCCCGCTTCGCGGGCCAAGCGCACGCTGGCCACCAGCGCCTTGGTGCGCCCGGTTTGTGAAATCGCCACCACCACGTCGCCCTCCTGCAGGGTCACTGCCGACATGTTCTGCATGTGCGGGTCGGCGTAGGCGGAGGTTGAGATCTGCAGGCGGAAGAACTTGTGCTGGGCATCGAAGGCCACGGCACCAGAGGCACCAAAGCCGTAAAACTCCACCCGGTTAGCCATGGCCAGCGCATTCACGGCCCGCCCCAGCGCTTCGTTATCGAGCCGGTCGCGTACCGACAGCAGCGTGCCGACGGTGGAGTCAAAAATGCTGTGAGAGAACTCCGCCACTGAGTCGCTATCGTTCATGGAGAACTGGGCGAACTGACTACCACTGGCCAGCATCTGGGCTAGCTGAAGCTTGAAGTCCTGGAAACCGTTGCAGCCAAGGGCACGGCAGAAGCGCACCACTGTGGGTTCGCTCACCTTTGCCTCGGTGGCAAGATCCACGATCCGCATGTGAATGACTTCATCGGGGTTGCGCAGCACGAACCGCGCAACCTTTTGTTCGGAGCGACGGAAATGCTCCATGCGGCGTCTCATTTCATCGAACAGGGCGCGGCTCACGTTCAGCTCCTTAAATTCTTGATCGTGCTTGTGCGGCCATAAAGAGACCACAGTATGCCTGAGTGTTGCATCGGGGGCAGCGTCCTTCACGAGAGTACTGCCGTTTAAAAGGCGTTAACCCATTTCTTCAAGAATCGTCATCATTTTGTCAAGTAGGTTATAGTAAGAAGTGACGTGCCGCACTGCATCATTTAAAAATCAGTCGTCACGGATGCAGGTGGACGTAGGCAACTTCACCTGGAGGAGCGTCGATCATGAGAAACGTCGAACGAATGACCTCGGTAAAAAGCGAATTGCTCGACATATTCATGAGTATGGAGGTCGATGAGCATGCCCAACGTCGGCGCAGCGCCGCCCAGCGTAGCCTAAGGGCACGCAGAGGGATCGAGCTGCATCGGGAGTTTCAGAAATTGTCGCGGGATATCGCTCCCTTGCCGGACGATGACGAACCGCAAGAGAGCGAATTGCACTAACAACAGCGTGCGATAGACAGCCCCGCCAGCTAGCGGGGCCGTAACGGCTTAGAGTAAGCCTGTGACGAAGACAGCGATGACGCCTGCGGGCGCTACATAGCGCGCGATGATGTTCCATACGTTTACGCCAGTGGCTGACAGCCCAAGCTCAGCCTCGACACTCTTGCGCTCTAAGCACCACGCAGCGAAGAGAATCGCACCCAAGCCGGTAAGCGGCAGCATGATTTTGCTGGTCAGCGTATCCAGTAGGTCGAACACGCCCATACCGAACATGAGCGGCTCGCTCCACACGTTGAAGGAGAGCAGAGCGGCAATACCCAGCGCCCAAGCGCCCACCCCGGCAACAACGGTCGCCATCACGCGAGACAGCGGCGTGCGCTCTTCAATAAACTCAACCACGGGCTCAAGCAGCGAAATGGCCGAGGTCAGCGCTGCGAAAGTGAGTAGCAGGAAGAACATCAAACCCAGCAGAGAGCCACCGTCCATATTGCCAAATGCTAAGGGCAGCGTAACAAAGATCAGCCCAGGGCCTGAGGCTAGGTCAAGGTTGTTCGCAAACACGATGGGGAAGATCGCAAGACCTGCGCCGAGAGCGATCACCGTATCCATAATGATCACTGTGCGGGCGGTTTGGAGTAGGTTGATCTCTTTGCCCAGGTAAGAGCCATACGCCATCATGATGCCCATACCCAGCGACAGGGTGAAAAAGGCGTGCCCTAACGCGGCCAGGACTGTCTCTGCGCTTAGCTTGCTCCAGTCCGGGTTGAACATATATGCCAGCGCTTCACCGAAATGGCCGGTCGACATGCCATAACCGATCAGCACGACCAGCAGTAACGCGAGTACCGGCATCAAGATGCGTACAGCGCCTTCCAGCCCTTTTGTTACACCACGGGCAACAATACCAATCACCAACAGCATAAAGGCAGAGTGGCCAAGCAGGAGCAGCCCGGGGTTGCTGAGCATACCGTTAAACAGCGCCCCGATGCCGTCGGCGTCTTGGCCGCTGAAGGTGCCGCTTACGGAGTTAAGGGTGTAGTAGAGCGACCAGCCGCCGATCACGCTATAGAACGACAGGATTAAAAACGCCCCCACAATGCCGCTAATACCCACCACGGCCCACATACTGGATTTATTGGCTTGGCGTGCCAGCTCAGACATCGTGCTTGCTGGATTCTTCTGGCCGCGCCGCCCGATAAGCCACTCAGAAACAAGAATGGGCAAGCCAATGAGTCCAATACAAAGCAGATAAACAAATACGAAAGCAGCCCCGCCGCTTTCGCCCACCATGTACGGGAACTTCCAAATATTTCCTAAGCCAACCGCTGAGCCCGCTGCGGCCAGCACAAAGGTCATACGCGATGACCACTGTGCATGTGCAAGTTTTGCCATAAATCACCTGTGTTATACGTTCAATTGTAATGAGTCGTTATCGGCTTGCTGCGCCGATTTTCGGAAATAGAGAAATTGCCAGCGTACTTTTCCGAAAGAACGCGCAATTTATCCGATCATGGTAGGGCATGCCAGTCAGCTCATCTAAAAAGACGGCTTAAAACAGCTGGCTCTGCTTTTCGTCAGCAAAAGGCTCGAGTGCCGGTAGTGAAATGCGCCGTTGGAGGGCGTGGTACAGATGGCGAGCCATCTCTGGCGACGCTCGGTTATCGGCTGTATGCACAAATAAGAAAGGGCTTTTCCCCTGACTTATCCACAGGGCTAGGCGGTCTACCCACGGTTCGAAGTAGCGAGTATTAATGGTTTTGTCAATATGGCCAATGAAGCGAATAATCGGCAGCTCCGCTGTGGAAAGCACGTGTAACGGGACTTTCGGCTTTTCCTGTTGGGCATGAGCGAGACCTGCATGGCCATTGGCAGGGGTCGAGAAGACGGGGCGCACATCGAGCATCACACGGTTGGCGCCATAAGTTATCAACAATTGGTTGAAGGCTTTCTCCTCCTCACCCTTGTGGAAAAAAACAGGGTGGCGCACCTCCACGGCGCAGGGCAGATGCGCTGGCCAGTGGGCGAGCAATGCTTCGAGTTTAGGTAACTCTGAGGGGCCGAAATCACGCGGTAGCTGGACCATGGTTGGACCCAGCCGGTCATGTAGCGGCGTCAGTGCCTCTATAAACTCCCAGGCAGACGCTAAACTGCCGAGACGCTGGTCGTGCGTCACGCTGGCGGGCAGTTTAAAACAAAAGCGAAAATGAGCGGGAGCTTGGCGCGCCCAGGCAGCGATGGTGTCGGGCTTAGGTGCGCCGCTGTAAAACGTCGTATTGCCCTCCACGCTGGAAAACACTGCCGCGTAATCACTGAGCAGGTCGGTTTTGGCTTGGCGCGGGTAGAGGCTGCCCTGCCAATCCTGATTGGCCCACATGGGCAAGCCCAGATAGAGCGGTAGAGGCGAGCGTGAGGCAGTCATCTAAGCGGTGGCCTTTGTCGAAACGTAGAATTGTCGAAACAGAAAGGCTTAGTGTAACCGTAACACCATGGGCTGTGGCGGGGGCTCAAGGCGTGTTAATGAAGATAACGGCCAAATTTATGCAATTTCCCCCGTCGCTGCAGCGCTACTATGGTAATCGTTATAACACTCACAAGATGGCCAACAGGAAGCCCCATGGATGCTGCTTATGTAAGCGCCGACGATATTCGCGATCAATTTTCCAAAGCGATGTCGGCGATGTATCAACAGGAAGTGCCGCAATATGGCACGTTGCTCTCGCTGGTAGAGAGCGTGAATCATGATGTGCTGGCAGAGGATGCCGCCTTAGCCCATACGCTCGAAGCATCGGACGAGCTAGCGCGCCTTAGCGTTGAGCGGCATGGAGCGATCCGCGTTGGTTTGCCTGAAGAGCTGTCACTGCTGCGGCGTATGTTTGCGGTGATGGGCATGCACCCCGTGGGGTATTACGACTTGGCGGCTGCCGGGGTACCGGTTCACTCCACGGCGTTTCGCCCGGTGGATGATGACGCCTTGAAGCGCAATCCCTTTCGTGTCTTTACCTCGCTGCTGCGGCTAGAGCTCATCGAAAACGCAGCGCTTCGCGAGCAGGCGCGGGAAATTCTCTCCCACCGTGAAATCGTCACCCCCGAGGCCCAGGCGCTAATCGCCCGCTGCGAAGAGCAGGGTGGCCTAAACGCGACCGATGCCAAGGCATTCGTGCAGGCCGCGCTCAATACGTTCCGCTGGCACCACGATGCCACCGTCGACCGCGCCACCTACGACCGTTTGCATCAAGAGCATCGGTTGATTGCCGACGTGGTGAGCTTTAGAGGCCCGCATATCAACCATTTAACCCCGCGCACCTTGGATATCGATGCAGTACAGCAGCAGATGCCGAGTGTTGGCATCGACCCTAAGGCGGTGATCGAAGGCCCGCCCCGTCGCCGCTGCCCAATTCTACTGCGCCAAACCAGTTTCAAAGCGCTGGAAGAGACCATTACCTTTGCCGACAGCGTGGCGGGACACCATACCGCCCGCTTCGGTGAAATCGAGCAGCGCGGGGTTGCTCTCACTCAAAAAGGACGCGCGCTATACGACCGCCTGCTGGCCCAGTCGCGGCAGTTACCCGCTGCCCAGGATAATGCCACCCACCAAGCGCAGCTGGCCGAGGTGTTTCAAGCGTTCCCTGATGATCTCGATACGCTGCGTCGTGAAGGGCTCGCCTTCTTCCACTACTACGCCGCTCCTGACGCTAAGGTATCGCTGCCTGAACACATCGATGCGGAGACCCTGGAAGCACTCGTCGACCAGGGAGCGTTGTTCTGCCAACCCATGATCTACGAAGATTTCCTGCCGGTTAGCGCGGCGGGCATCTTCCAGTCGAACCTGGGCGGCGAGCAGCACGACGAATACGCAAGCCAAGCCAACCAAGCCCAATTCGAACGTGACCTGGGGGCCTCCGTGATTGATGAAATCGCGCTGTATGAACAGCGCCAGCAGGCATCACTGGACAAGGCGCTGGCGGTATTGGGGCTACGCACTAATCGTAGTGCGAATGAGGCGCGCCGTTTCCTGCAACAGCGGCAAATACTCTTTTAGCAAGGTGTCCATATCGACGCGAGCGGCATTAGTGCTGATATTAATAGCGCCAAGCAGTTTGCCGTTTGCGTCGAAGGCAGGTACGGCCAACGAGCGAAGCCCAGAGTCTAGCTCCTGGTCAGAGATGGCATAGCCTTGCTGGCGCACTTGGTTAATGCATGTTTTTAGGCTAGATACATCGGTAATGGTTTTGTCGGTGTATCGCTGTAGTGAGATACGTCCTACATAATCGTCTAGCGAGGTTTCGGGCAACTGAGCCAATAAGACGCGGCCCATCGATGTATGCGCGGCTGGTAAGCGTGTTCCCACTGAGAGCGTGATTGCCATTAAGCGGTGGTGCGCTGCTGAACGAGCAACGTAAATTACGTCATCACCATCCAGTACTCCCAACGAGGAGGATTCACCGCATTTGAGCGTAATTTCTTCTAAATACTGTTGGATAGCACTACGGTAATTATTGGACGATAAATACGAATAACCTAGCTGGAGTACGCGTGGTGCTAATTCAAAGTAGCGCTGCTGTTTACGAACATAGCCAAGGGCGTGCAGTGTCAGTAGAAAACGCCGAGCCTTGGCACGGTTCATGCTCGTACGGGCTGCCACTTCACTCAGTGTCATACGTGGGTGGCTATCATCAAAAGCCATGATGACTTCTAAACCACTTGCCAGGGCAGTCACAAAGTCGCGGTCGTCGGGCTTGAGTGCCTCTTCCTGGGGGAAGTCGTCCATTGTTGTCTACTCATCGTATTATTACATGGTCAGCCGTTAAGGTAGCATAGTGTTCGAATAGCGAACAGTTGTGCTTTCTGGCTAGGAGGCGGATGAACAGTTCCCCCACTATGGTAAATTCATACTGTTCGATTCATTCACAAAGAGACAGAGCAATGAGCCAGGGTAAAGTCACCGTGTTGCATGGGCCTAATTTGAATCTCTTGGGAGCTCGTCAGCCTGAGATTTATGGCTATGAGACCTTAGAGGATGTGAATAATACGTTGCGTGAAATAGCCGTCCTATCCGGTTGGGAGATCAACTGTTTTCAAAGCAATCATGAAGGCGCATTAATTGATGCAATTCACACGGCGCGAGTAGACGGGACCAGTGCCATCATCATTAACCCTGCTGCCTACACACACACATCAGTCGCTATCCTTGATGCACTGAATGCTTTTGAAGGAAAAGTGATTGAAGTTCATATCTCAAACGTACACAAGCGGGAAAGCTTTCGCCACCACTCCTATGTGTCACTGCGTGCCGATGGTGTGATTGCAGGCCTTGGGACTTATGGCTATCAGGCAGCTTTAAACTCACTCATAAGCGAATCCGCTACATAGTTTATATATTAAGAATACTGCTGAGTGTCATGAGCCAAATAAGTAGGCTAAGCGTAAAAAAGGAAGCGATCGTCGCCACTAGCATGGCGGTGGCACTCACGTCTCCTAAGTGATAGCGCTGTCCAAATAGGGGATAGATGCTAATCATTGGTGACGCGGCAAACAGTAGTGCACCCGCCATGTATATTGGCTCAATATTAGGCATCAGTAGAAACGCGACCAAAATAGCCAAGGGGTGAATGAGCAGCTTACCAACCACAATTTGTCCTACATCTCTCATCATCCCTTGAGCGCGCAGACCAAATAACGATCCACCGATGACAAATAGCGCGGCAGGTCCTGCTGCTTCCGCCAGCATATGAATCGCTTTATCAATAGGGGGAGGAATGACGATCTCGGTAGATGCGATGACGATCCCCACGGTTAACCCAATCAGTATGGGGTTTTTGGCCAGGCTTCGTGCCGTTTGGCGCAGGGTCTGCCACACGTTTGAGCCATGCTGGTTACCCATCTCAGCAAGAATAAGCGCGGTGGGAATCACAAGCAGGTTTTCAACGAGCATATTGAGAGCTAATAGCACCGCAGCCGGTGAGCCAATGACCATCGCGGCGACCGGGTAGCCAACAAATCCACTATTCGATGCGGCCATTCCGAGCGCTTGCATGGCGCTGGCATTAAGGGGTTGGCGCTGCAGTTTTAAGCAAAGTACTAAGCCTGCGCCTAACACGGCTATCGAGCCCAAACCGTACGCCAGCAAATAACTGGGCTGAAAAATCTTGCCTAGTGGCTGTTGGGTTAATGCGCGAATCACCAGGGCTGGCAGGGCACAGTACAGCACAAAAATACCCACGCCTTGCAGCTGTTCGCGCTGGATAACCCCGCTCCACCGAGCTATGTAGCCAATACCAATCAGCAGAAAAATAGGGGTGGTAATGGCTAGGATGGCGAGCATGGAAGTCTCTCCAGCGCATTAGGAGGTTGAAAGGCTCAAGTTCGAATGGCGAATAATTGTACGCTATTGCGAGAGTCTATCATGGCACACGTTGTGCTCTTGGTGAGACAAGTTGCTCGATATAGTGCGTGCGCAGGGGGATCACATGAGGCGTAATCTGTTCAGCGCTGAGGTGGCCATGGGTGAAAAATCGAAATGCGTCCACGCCCTGAAAGACGAACAGGTCAACGCCGGAGAGCGTTTTCGCTTTTGCTCGATGAGCCGCCATTAACAGCTCGGTATGGGCCGGAATATAAACCGCATCAAACACCCAGTGCTGAGCGCCAAGACCGGTGGTATCGATAGGGCAACCAGGATGGTTGATGTGTCCAATGGGGGTGCAGTTCACGACTCCTTGCCACGTTGCCAGTTCGCGCTGCGCTTGCTTGGCTGAAACGCACTCCGCTGCGATGCCCATGGCGTTAAGGTCTCGACACAGGGTGTCGGCACGCTGCTCGTCGCGCTCCAGAATATGGATACAGTGGGCAGACAGCTCACCGAGCGCACATGCCACGGCGCGTCCTACGCCACCGGCACCGATCAGTAAGACATCGCCCGCTTGCTGGCTGCCAAACGAGTGGCGGTAGGCGCTAATAAAACCCGTGTAGTCGGTGTTTTCGGCTCGCAACCCCTGCTCATCGAACAGTAACGTATTGGCGGTACCGACTCGTTGTACGCCTTCTCCGCAGATGTCCGCTAATTTTGCGGCTTTCTCTTTAAAGGGAAAGGTGACGTTGGTGCCCCGGTATCCCTCTGCGCGTAGCGTTTGAATCGCGCTGGGGAAGTCAAAATCCACGATACCTAGGCTGTCCACTAAGTCGTAGCGAACAGCCACGCCCAATGATGCGCCCAGGCGTTCGTGCAGGTCGGGAGATTGTGATTTGGCGATACCTTCGCCGACGAGTCCTAATTTGATCATGCTGGGCGCTCTCCCGTGTCGCGACGAGTGTTGTCCGTGTCACCATTAATATCTGAGGCTAAGAGGTCAGCTTCTAGGCGCTGCTGTGCCGTGACGCGCACGAAGGCATTTGGCGCGCCTAACCCTTGATAGCCCTCTCGCTGCACCAATTCGATGAAGAAGGCTTTATGGTTCGGTTGCGTATAGAGCTGATGGAAGTCGCCGTGACTGTCTTGGTCAAAGAGAATGTGGTGCTCCTGCATCCAGGCGTGCGTTTGTGCAGGGAGGTCAAAACGCGCCGCCAAGTCACGATAGTAGTTGCTGGGTATCGGTAGCACTGGGGACTTCGCCTGATGTAAGGCCGTACTAGTATCGCGCATGGAGGTGGTGCTTAAGGCAATGTGATGAACGCCTGAACCACCGTACTGACGGACAAAGCGGTTGCTGGCCGTATCCGGTGAGGCGCTGGCATTGAGCGCCAAGCGAAAACGACCATTGCCGTTTTGGAGGACTTGGCTTTGAATCAAGCCCCGTGGGTCGGTGACATCGAAAGAGGGGGTCACCTCCAACTGGAAGATGGCGCGGTACTGCAGCATCAGTGAAAGATAGTCATGGTAGGAGAGCGCGACGCTGATATGGTCGATATCCACCAGTGACCCTTGGGGAACCGGCTGGCGCTCCACTGGAAATTCGCGATCCCACGTGCGGCTCAGCTGCGAATCGTCGATGATATAAGAGAGGCTGCCGTCGACATTGCGCAGCGCGCTCATTCGGTGGCTTGCCCCTACCTCTTCAGGCTCCACAATCTCGTAACCCAGCTTGTCTGCTCGTTTAAACGCCTCATACGCGTTGCCTACACGTAGGCCAATCGCTGTGACGGCCGTGGCGTCACGCCCTGGTACACGGCCCGTAAAGCTTGATTCAGTATTCAGTACTAAGTTGACGTCGCCTGCGGCCCAGCGCTCGGCGTTCAGCGTGTGATGCCGACCTAAGCAAGCCATTCCCAGTGCGCTGAGCAGCTCGCGCAGCGGTGCCAAATCATTGGGTTCAACCGCTATTTCGAGAAAGGCCACGGACTCAATCGGCTGTGGAGCGGGAATGCCGCTATCGGCTTGCATGCTGCGCAGCAAATGGTAAGAGCGCAAGCCATCGCGGGCGGTTTGGTCGCTGTGGCCCATGCGGAACACATCGTTAAAGATCTCATGGGAGAGCGGGCCGTCGTAACGAGTCTCTTCCAGCATGGCCATGAATTTATCCATCTGAAGCTCGCCTTGGCCGGGGAAACAGCGGTAGTGGCGGCTCCATGAGAGATGATCCATAGACAGGCGCGGCGCATCGGCGGTCTGTACCAAAAAGATGCGATCGCCGGGAATACGGCCAATGGTGCCTAGCTCTGTTTGGCGCGAGAAAATATGGAAAGTATCCAGCACCAAGCCAACATGAGGGTGGGCGGCACGGCGGACCACTTCCCAGCTGTCTCGGTAATCGTGAATATGTCGCCCCCAGGCCAGCGCTTCATAGGCCACGCGTAACTGGCGTTTAGCAGCGCGCTCGCCAAGCTCGAAAAAATCATCGGCAGCGCGGCTAATCCCGGGGAGTGCATCTGGGTGGACGGTGCTGCATGCCATCAGCAAATCGGTGCCGAGCTCTTCCATCAGGTCGAACTTATGCTCGGCGCGATCAAAGGCCCGTTGCCGCGCGCGGCCCTGTAGCCCTTCAAAGTCACGAAAAGGCTGTAGGGTGACCAGCTTCAAACCGCGGGCGCGAATGAGCTCGCCTGCTTCCCGTGGCGTGCCTGCGAACGCGGTTAAATCGTTTTCAAATAGCTCGAGCCCTTCAAAGCCTGCCTGCGCAATCGCGTCTACTTTCTCTTCCAGTGATCCGCTGAGGCAAACGGTAGCAATTGATGAGTACATAGCATCATGCTCCTTGTAATGGTGGAGATCAGTAGCCAGCCAAACGCGGCAGGAACGTCACTAAGGACGGTACAAAGGTAATGAGCAGCAGCACTAAGAACTGGACCGCGAGCATGGGCATAATGCGACGGATAATGGGGCCCATGCCCACGCCTGAGACGGAGTCCGCAACAAAGAGGCAGAGACCCATAGGCGGTGTGATCAGTCCCATCATCAAGTTGAAGATAACGACGATGCCGAAGTGCAGCGGATCAATGCCCAGGGCCATTGCAATGGGATGCAGGATAGGCACAAGAACTAAAATGGCTGCGATCCCTTCCAAAAATAACCCTACTACCAGTAGCAAGAGAATGACTGCGATTAGGAAGGACAACTGAGTATCAATGCTCATCAACGCCCATTCGGTCAGCATGTTGGGTACGCGCTCAAACGTTAACACCCAGTTAGCGGCGGCAACGGCGCCCATAATGACCATGATCACCGCGCTATCGCGCATCGCGCGGGCAAAGATGCCGGGTAAGTTGACTAGTTTTATATTGCGGTAGAGCACCACACCCAGAATCAGTGCATAGACCACGGCAAAGGCCGCAGCTTCAGTGGGGGTGACGATTCCTGCGAGAATTGCGCCAACGACAAACACTGGCATGAGCGCTGGTAGCAACCCGTGGAGCAGAGCATGACGGCGTGACTGCTGTTTGCCCTGCGTTTTACCGATGTCACCAGCAAAAAAGTAGACATAGATTGACAGGCCCAGTGCTAGCAAAAAACCTGGCACGATACCGGCCAAAAAGAGTCCTGGCACCGACACGCCGGAGACGGTCAGTGCATAAATAATTACCGGGATGCTTGGCGGAATAATAGGGCCTATCACCGATGAAGCGGCGGTAAGCGCTGCTGCAAAATCGCGCGGGTAGCCCTCTTTTTCCATAGATGGAATAAACACACGCCCTAGCGCTGAAGTATCGGCAATTGCCGAACCTGAAAGCCCGGCAAAAATGACCGACGCCCAGATATTAACGTGTGCCAGCCCAGCCTTGAGTCGGCCTACAATAGCGCTCGCCAGATTAATAATACGGTGTGTGATACCCGCTTCATTCATTAGCTCGCCAGCTAAAATGAACAATGGAATCGCCAGTAACGGGAAAGACTCCATCCCACCGAAAAACTGCTGTGAGACGATGCGAATGTGGTAAGGCAAGTCTCCAGTGCTCATCAGCACCGTTAATGAGCCGAGAATGGCAAAGGCAAAGGGTACACCCAGTAAGACAAGTGCTAGAAGCAGTAAAAAGATCATGATGATGCCTCCTCGCTGGGTTGCTCGCTCAAACGCAACGCGCTCATCACCAGAGCAGAGAGGCAAAGCAAACCACCGCCTATTAACATCGAGGCTTGGAACAGCCACATTGGCATGCCGGTGCTTGATGAGGTACGTCCGCCGCGCGCGGCAATAAACTCAACCGCCGATACCATCAAGCCAATACCGACCGCTAGCACAACTAAGTCGACAATGATGGCTTGCCAGCGCTTCCAGTGAGGTGGCAGTAAACGGCGAATAAGGTCGAATCCGATATGCTTATCTTGTAAATAGGCCCAGGCCATACCGAACATCAGGCCATAAATCATTAAGTAAATAGCGGTGTCTTCTCCCCAGCTAATGGAACCGCCATAGGTGTAGCGTGCAAAGGCATTGCTCGCGACCAGCAGAAAAATTAGCATCATGGCAAGTCCTGCCAAGCTGCCGTTGAACAGTATCAGGCCGCGATGTATTCGGCTGAGAAGAGCAGACATAAGAGCACCTTCAATCAATAGTCAGGCACGTAAGTTGGCGAGTAGGCCGCTAATGGCCTACTCGCAAGCTAGCTATGAACGGTGTGTTAGAAGCGAGAGGAGGCCTCATCTACTGCAGAAGTGAGGCGGTCAATCCATTCGGCATCATCGCCTAGTTCATCACGTAGGTATGCCTGTACAGGCGGCTGAGCTGCTGAACGGAAGGCTTCCATCTGTTCAGCGGTAGGTTGGGTGATTTCCATGCCTTCTGCTTCTAGCTTGGTGATCCCCTCCGCCGAGTTAAATTGCTGGATGGCGCGGCCGGTATTACCAGCAACCACGGCGGCACGCTTCACAGCGGCTTGCTCTTCCTCGGAAAGAGACTGGAATATCTCATCGTTGATCAGGAGGTGATCCACACCATATACATGGCGATCAAGCGTTAGGTAGTCCTGAAACTCGTAGAAGTTGTTGCCATAGATCACCGATATGGGGTTCTCTTGGCCGTCTACTACGCCGGTCGCAAGTGCTGTCGGTACTTCACCCCAGGCGATACCTTGAGGCTCACCACCTAACGCGCTGACCATTTCTAAGTAAAGCGGAATGGTTTGCACGCGGAATTTTAAGCCCTGCATATCTTCCGGCGAGTTGATCGGGCGCACAGAGTTGGTGAAGTGGCGAAAGCCAGTTTCGCCATAGGCTAATGTACGCAGTCCGGTTTGTTGTAAGCAGTGTTCAGCAAGCGCGGTGCCAAACTCACCATCCATAACTTCCCAAGCTACTGGTGCTGAAGGAAAGGCATAAGGAATATCTGTCACCGCGACGGCGGGGCAGAAGTTGGCATAGGCGCCAGAGACCATCGCGATGCTGATGGTGCCATCCTGAGCACCTTCAATGAGTTCGGTTTCACCACCTAAGGAGCCAGCAGGATAGAGCTCTACGGTAAGGTCAGTTTCGGCTTCCACTAGGTTTTTGAATACTTGGCCAGCTGCCCCCTTTTTAGAGGTGGTCCAGTCATCAGGGTCAACATGGGCAAAGCGCAAGGTTTGTGCAGAAGCATGAGCTGCAGAGAGGAGCGCCGCCGTTGTGATCGCCGCTGTGAGCGTGCGTTTCATAGGAGCTTTTTGTAGTGACATCATCGGGAATAGAGACATTATTATTGTCCTCTTATCGGGTCGTTGTCATGGGGCTTGAAAAGCCATGAGGTTAGCGTGCATGGACCTTTCACTCTGTCCAGATCAACAATGTACGAAATGGTACGTTCAGTCAAGGTGTGGCATACTAGACCAAAGACGATCACGATAATAAAGGTCTACCAATGACAGCTAAATCCAAAGCTTCTTCGCCCGCTTCCACACGACGCGGGCGTAAAAACGATCCTGAGTCTGTCCAGGCCGATATTCTTGCTGTTGCTACTCGAGAATTCTCAGAAAAAGGCTTATCAGGGGCGCGAATTGATGAGATCGCTGAAAATACTCGTGCCTCTAAGCGAATGATTTACTATTACTTTAAAGATAAAGAAACACTCTACCTGCATACTTTAGAGGCTGCTTATAAAAAGGTGCGCTTGCAAGAGGCTGAGCTGCAGCTAAATCACTTGGCTCCGCTAGAGGCACTCGGCCGGTTAGTGAGATTTACGTTTTGTCACCACGCCAAAAATCCTGATTTTATTCGCCTGGTAATGATCGAAAATATTCATCATGGCCGTTACCTAGCGCAGTCAAAGTTGATCCAATCACTCAATGCCGGTGTGATTGATGCCCTCACCAATGTATACAACCGTGGTGTTGAGGAAGGTTGTTTTCGCGAAGGGTTAGATCCACGTGAGCTTCACTGGCTCATTAGCGCGCTGTCATTTTTTAATGTCTCAAACCAACACACCTTTTCGCGTATTTTTGACTGGAAACAGGCGGCTCCAGAAACTCAGCGTAAATTGGAAGATCATGTCACGGATATGGTCATGCGTTACGTCCTACTTAGCGATTCAGCTACCGAAGTGCCCCGATAACGCTTTATATTGCCTCTCTTAATTTTTGGTTGCCTAAAATGCAGAGGCCTATTTAGCCTATAGTTCGAAGAGCGAACATAAGTACAAATTAGATGGTGAGCTCAGAACTATTGTAGCTTGGCACTTTCTTGCCAAGCCTTTGCTAACGGAGGCCTCTTCGCCATGCCCGCTACCTTTATAAAAACCCCTTTTATGAGCCAACACGCGTTAGATGCATGCGATGAAAACGCCATGCTCAACGCCATGCTGGCCTTTGAGCTCGCCCTGGCCGAGGTACAGGAAGCCAGTGGGGCACTTCCCAGCGGTGCAAGCCAAAACATGCGTCGCCAGTTGGAAAACGCCACTTTTAACGTGGCCGACATTGCTGCAGGCATTGCCAGCGGAGGCAATGTGGCGATTCCTTTCGTCAAACAGGGCCGTGCGCTACTGGCTGATGGTCTCAAACGCTACTGGCACCAGGGAGCGACGAGTCAGGATGTGGTCGACTCAGCGTTAATGCTGCTGTTGAAACCGCGCTTAGCGTCGCTGGATCGTTGGTTGCAACGATGCCGCTCTGCGGCGTTGGTGTTGATGGAGTCCCATGCCCAGACACCCATGGTAGGGCGCACATTAATGCAGCAAGCACTGCCGATCACCTTTGGGGTCAAAGTATCTCATTGGGCCATCGGTTTGGAGCAGAGCCGTCGTCGCTTACGGGCACTGGAACTGCCCGTGCAATTTGGCGGAGCGGTGGGCGTACACTCGGGCTGGGATAACCTGGGGCTAGAGTGGATGGACGCATTGGCTGAGCGGCTGGGTTTGTCTGCGCCTGTGCTTCCCTGGCATACCGACCGCTACCCAATCCATGCTCTCGGCACGGCGTTAGATGCAGTTGCGGGGGCAGCTGAGAAAATCGCGCTTGATGTATCACTACTGACGCAAACTGAAGTGGGGGAGGTGGCGGAGCCCTCGGCACCGGGAATGGGAGAGTCTTCCTCCATGCCCCACAAACGTAACCCGGTACGCAGCGCCATGATTCGGAGCGCAGCACGGCAAGTGCATGGCCATACCAGTGTATTGATAAACGCTGCCGCGCAGCCTCTTGAGCGTGGGTTGGGCGAATGGCACGCGGAGTGGGCACCCTTAATGGAAAGCGTTCTATTGGTAGAGGGCGCTCTGGAGCAGATTGCAGTACTGCTTGAAGGGCTTGAAGTCTACCCTGCGAATATGTGGCGCAATCTGGCGGCCACAGGTGGCGGCATTATGGCCGAGCCGGTAGCCCGATTACTGGCTCCCACCTTAGGCACGGATAAAGCCAAAGCGGTGAGTGCGGAAGCCGCAGAAACTGCTCGCCTGGAAGCTCGCGCTTACTCAGAGGTGCTTATCAACCATCCTAACGTACAAGGTGTTGTCGAGGTTGGTGCGCTACGTGATGCCTGTAACCCCGCTTTATACCTTGGTAGCAGCGAAAAGCAGGTGCAACGTGCCCGTGCATGGCTTATTTCTGAGTAAATTATTGTTATTAAATGTATTTTTTGATTGTAATAACCGCCAAGATTCGGCTTGCGTGGGGTGTCTCTGCTCCGTCGCCATTTGACCCGATCAGGTTTCAGCAGTAACTTGTTCGTATTGAGAATCTATGTTCGTTTGACGAACAAATCCTGATAAGTATAGCAACGACCAGTAAAGAGGCACCCATCATGGCCGAGTTTCTCAGCTTGCATGACGCGGTAGCGCGCTACGTTCAAGACGGCGCTACCGTGGCCATGGAAGGCTTTACCCACTTGATTCCTTTTGCGGCGGGTCATGAAGTGATCCGTCAGAAAAAGCGTGACCTCACGCTCATCCGCATGACCCCCGATATTATTTACGATCAGTTGATTGGCGCGGGCTGTGCCAAAAAAGTGATCTTCTCTTGGGGCGGCAATCCTGGCGTGGGTTCATTGCACCGCCTGCGCGACGCGGTCGAAAAAGGTTGGCCACATAAAGTAGAGATTCTCGAACACAGCCACGCGGCCATGGCCTGCGCCTTTGAGGCAGGGGCAGCGGGCCTACCGTTGGCGGTGTTCCGTGGCTATGTGGGCAGTGAGCTACCCAGCGTTAATGACCAAATCAAGTTTATCGAGTGCCCGTTTACCGGTGAACGTCTTGCCGCGGTACCGTCGGTTCGCCCTGATGTATCGATCATTCACGCCCAGCGTGCCGACCGCCAAGGCAATGTGTTGGTAGAAGGGATTGTTGGTGTTCAAAAAGAGGCAGTGTTGGCGGCCAAGCACAGCATCGTGACGGTGGAAGAGATCGTCGATGACCTAAATGCGCACCCCAACGCCTGTGTGATTCCTGGCTGGGCGATTAGCGCTATCGCGGTGGCTGAAAAGGGCGCGTTGCCCTCTTACACCCACGGCTATTACGGTCGCAGCAACCGTTTCTACAAAGAGTGGGATGCCATTGCTCGGGATCGTGACACCTTTACCCAGTGGTTGGATGAACATGTCTACAGCGCAGAGGAGCGTGTCTGATGAGCTTGGAATATACCGCTTCTGAAATGATGACAGTGACCGCCGCGCGGGCACTGGAAAATGGCACTACCTGCTTTGTGGGCATCGGGCTACCTTCGGAAGCCGCGAACCTGGCGCGCTTAACCCATGCCCCGGATGTTGTGCTGATTTACGAATCCGGCACGCTGCAAACCAAGCCTGACGTCTTGCCCCTGTCCATTGGCGATGGAGAATTAGCAGAAACTGCGCTCACGACGGTGGCCGTGCCCGAAATGTTTCGTTACTGGCTGCAGGGCGGGAAAATCGACGTAGGCTTCCTTGGTACCGCTCAAATTGACCGTTACTGCAATCTAAATACCACGCTGATTGGTGACTATCGCGAACCCAAAGTACGCCTGCCGGGCGGCGGTGGCGCGCCTGAGATTGCCACCAATGCCGGTGAAGTCTTTATCACGTTAAAACACTCCAAGCGTGCGTTTGTCGATAAGGTGGATTTCGTGACAACGCTGGGCTTTGGCCGCGATGGCAAGGGGCGTGACAACGTTCCCAATATTGGTAAAGGCCCTACTCGGGTCATCACCGACCTGTGCGTGATGAAGCCCGACCCCGACACCAAAGAGTTAGTGGTGGTATCGCTGCACCCTGGCGTGAGTCGCGAAGATGTGATCGACGCTACCGGCTGGGACATCCGCTTTGCGGAGCAGTTGGCAACCACGCCCGTGCCTAACGAGAACGAACTAACCATTCTGCGCGAGTTAAAAGCGCGCACCGAACGTGCCCATGCAGGCCAGTAGGAGTGAGTGATGAGTCATGTCTATTTATGCCACCCTCGCCGTACTGCGGTAGGCCGTTTTGGCGGTACGCTGGCCAGCGTTCGTCCTGACGATTTTGCCGCCACGATTTTTAAAGCAGTACTGGCTGAAGCGCCGGATCTTGATCCAGCCGCCATCGACGAAGTTTTTATGGGCTGCGCCAACCAAGCCGGCGAAGATAACCGTAATGTGGCGCGCATGTCGTCGCTGCTGGCGGGCATTCCCACCTCAGTACCCGGCACGACCATGAATCGCCTGTGCGGCTCGGGCATGGACGCGGTAGGCACGGCTTTTCGCGCTATTAAAGCGGGTGAGATGGAGCTGGCCCTGGCAGGCGGTGTGGAATCCATGTCCCGTGCGCCCTATGTCATGGGCAAAGCAGACAGCGCCTTCGCCCGGGGTCAAAAAATCGAAGACACCACCATTGGCTGGCGTTTTATTAACCCCGTCATGAAGAAGGCGTACGGGGTAGACTCAATGCCGGAAACGGCAGAAAACGTCGCCGAACAGTTCAACATCTCCCGAGAAGACCAGGACGCCTTCGCCCTGCGTTCGCAGCAAAAAGCCGCCGCCGCCCAAAAGGCCGGGCGCTTTGCCCAGGAGATCACCGCGTTTGAGATTCCGCGCCGCAAGCAGGAGCCGCTGATCTTTGACCAGGACGAGCACCTGCGCGAAACCACGCTGGAGAAGCTCGCTGGCCTACCAACGCCTTTCCGGGAAGGCGGTAGCGTCACGGCGGGCAACGCTTCTGGTGTCAACGACGGCGCAGCCGCCATGCTGGTGGCCAGCGACGCGGCGGTGAAGCAGCACGGCCTGAAACCGATGGCAAAAATTATCGGCATGGCGACCGCAGGTGTGGAGCCGCGCATTATGGGCTACGGACCAGTCCCTGCCGTACAGAAACTGCTCAAGCGCACCGGTCTCACCATAGATGATATCGATGTGTTTGAGTTTAACGAGGCATTTGCCGCCCAAGCGTTAGCGTGTATGCGCGACCTGGGGCTGGCTGACGACGATCCTCGCGTTAACCCCAACGGCGGTGCGATTGCGCTAGGCCATCCGCTAGGCATGTCGGGTGCCCGCCTGCTGCTGACCGCCGCTCATGAGTTGCAAAACAGCGGCAAGCGCTACGCACTATGCACCATGTGCGTAGGTGTCGGGCAGGGGATCGCCACGCTGATTGAACGCGTTTAACGGAGGTAGTATGGCCTTTCATACCATCAATGGCCGCAGCGTCGCCTACCGATTGCTCGGCTCAGAAGTGAATCCCCTTATCGTGCTGGCGCACCCGCTGGGCATGAGCCAAGCGGTATGGGACGACGTGATCCCCGCGCTGCTGCCCCGCTATCGAGTGCTTACCTGGGATCTGCCCGGCCACGGCGCCAGCCAGGCGGTCAGCGGCACACAGATAACGCCTGCCGATCTAGCCGAAGAGGTGCTAGCGTTGGTAGCGCTGGCGGGCGTGCAACGGTTTCACTTTGCCGGTACCTCGATTGGTGGTGTGGTTGGCCAGCAGCTGGTTGCCGCACATCCTGACCGGCTGCTTTCCGCGACGCTGACCAATACAGGGGCGGTAATCGGCAACCCCGATTTATGGAACACCCGCGCTGGGCGCGTGCGTCAGGAAGGCCTAGCGGCGATGTCGCAAGAGATTGTGCCGCGCTGGTTTGCCCCTGCGGCGTTTGAGGCAAGCCCCGCGCTGAAAGCGGGATGGTGCGTGCAAATGGGCCGTGGCGATGATGAGTCCTACGCCCAACTGTGTGAAATGCTGGGTCGCGATACTTTTACCGGCAAGCTTTCTGGCAAGCGCGCCAACGTTCAGCTGTTTGGCGGTAGTGAAGATTTGGCCACACCGCCCACTACCCTCGAGGCCTTGGCCAAAGAGCTTGATGATGCACCACTGGAGGTATTTGACGGCGTCGGCCATGTGCCCTCAGTAGAAGCTCCGGCGCTATTCGCGCAAAAGCTGCTCGTCGTGCTGGCAAAAGATTTGGGCGATGTGGCGAACCAAGGTGTGGCCTACTCGACCGGCCTGGAAACCCGCAAGCAGGTATTGGGAGATGAGCACGTGGCGCGTTCTACCGCCAACGCTAATACCCTCGATGCCCCCTTCCAGCAGATGATTACTCGCCTGGCCTGGGGCGAGCTGTGGAGCAACGATGACTTGACCCGCCGTGAGCGCAGCATGATCACCACGGGAATTCTCGCCGCGCTAGGGCGTGAAGAGCTAACACTGCACTTGAAAACCGCCAAGCGGGTTGGCCTGACTGAAGCCGAGTTGCGCCAAGTGCTCATGCATGTAGCGATTTATGGCGGCGTTCCGGCAGCCAATCACGCCTTTGCCCTTGCGAAAGAGCTGGGCTGGGGCGAGTAGAAAGCCGTTCGCAGTGCTTGTGCTGACAGAGTATCCTCATAACCAAAAGGTTATTGAGGAGGTGTGATGCTAAACGCACGTATTAAACTACGGCATTTACAGGCGTTTCTCGAAGTGGCACGGCAACGAAGTTTTGCACGTGCCGCAGAACGCCTGTCTATTACCCAGCCGGGGATTTCTAAAACTATTCGGGAGTTGGAAGATACCCTCGCTGTCTCACTATTCGAGCGCACGCCAAAAGGTATTTCCCTTACCCAGGCCGGACTGACACTACTTCGCCACGCAGGCCCGGCGGTGCGCACCCTTGAGGAAGGTGTGAAGGCCCTACAAGCGGTGCAGGAGGGATCGCACTGGCTGCGTATAGGAGCCTTATCCACCGCGGAAAGCCGTCTATTACCCGAAGCGCTGCGACGTTGGCAAGTTGATACCGCCACCGAAAGAGGCGCACAGGTAGTAACGGGGACCAGCGCTTTCTTACTATCGCGTTTGCGGCGCGGAGAGCTGGATATAGTAGTCGGACGTATGACAGAAGCGCGGGAGATTCATGATCTAAGCTTTGAACATCTCTACTATGAACGCCTCCAACTGGTAGTACGCGCAGGCCATCCATTGCTGGCCGAGCAGGGGTTAACAGCCGATAAGCTGTGTGCATACCCCTGGATTGTGCCACCGCCGCAGACCACTCTACGCCAACAAGTCGATAGCTTTTTTGTACGCCATGGCCTTTCGATGCCTACCCAGCGTATCGAGACATTATCGCTAGCGCTTGGCTTGCACTATACGTTGATTGGCGAGGCTATTTGGGTAGCCCCAGAGGAAGCGGTGCGTTCTGCCCAGCAGCGCGAAGAACTGTGCGAATTAACGCTGCCCTTGGAACTCAACGGTGGCTCCGTTGGCTTATGTATCAATCGTTCGTTACACCCCACGCTTGCCACTGAGGCATTTTGCGAAGTATTAAGGGAAGTGGCCTCAGATGTAGTGAAGGGGGCATAACCTATAGGTTATGGAGGCTGTGTAAGTTATTAATTGGCAGGCCGGTTATTAATCACGACACTAATACCGTCTGTTCAATTATTGAGATAACTGTATGCAAAATGATAACAAACGCTTTGTGACGCGTGATCGCAACTGGCATCCGCCTGCCTACGCGCCGGGCTATAAAACCTCAGTGGCCCGCTCGCCGCAACAAGCATTGGTGAGTATGCAGCAGCCAACGGTCTCTGAACTGACTGGCCCCGATTTTAGCCACCTGCGTATGGGGCCGCACGATAACGATCTTTTACTTAATTTTAGCCACGGCCAGGGATTACCGCAGGGCGAGCGGATTCTTATGTTTGGCCGAGTTGTCGACCAGTTCGGCAAGCCCGTCCCCCATACGTTGGTGGAAATGTGGCAAGCCAATGCGGGTGGGCGCTACCGCCACAAAAACGATAAGTATCTCGCCCCGCTGGACCCTAACTTCGGTGGTGTAGGGCGCTGCTTGACTGATGAGCAGGGCTTTTATCGTTTTCGCACTATTAAGCCCGGCCCCTATCCATGGCCAAATGACGTTAATAGCTGGCGGCCTGCCCATATTCATGTCTCCGTCACTGGGCCTGCGATTTCCACTCGGTTAATCACCCAAATGTATTTTGAAGGTGACCCGCTGATCCCGCTTTGCCCGATTGTGCATACGCTAAAAGACCCTGAAGCGGTTGGAACGATGATCGGAAGGTTGGATATGGCCCACAGCAAGCCGATGGACTGCCTAGCCTATCGCTTTGACATCGTGGTGCGCGGCGAGCTGCAAACCTACTTTGAAAACCAATAAGGGCGGGGATATCTCATGAATCAGCCTAACAGCCAGCCGACTAGCGACCTGATACTGCGTGAAACCGCCTCGCAAACCGCTGGCCCCTACGTGCATATCGGCCTTGCCCTCGCCGCTGCCGGTAATCCCGTGCGGGATGAAGAGATCTGGAACGAGATGGCCAAGCCTGATGCAGAGGGTGAACACATTGAGGTAGTGGGCACCGTCATTGACGGCAACGGCGATCTAGTACGCGATGCTTTCGTGGAAGCGTGGCAAGCCGATGCTAGCGGCAACTACCAGGCCGATTACGACCTGAGCAAGCCGTTCAATAGCTTTGGCCGCACTGCCACCACCTTCGATCACGGTAGCGAATGGTCGTTAACCACCATTAAGCCCGGCGCGGTGAAGCACCCCAGCGGTCAACTAATGGCACCGCATATTAATCTGACGCTGTTTGCCCGCGGGGTGAACATTCACTTGCAAACGCGGCTCTACTTTGGTGACGAAGCAGAAGCGAACGCCCAGTGCCCGGTGCTATCCCGCATCGAGTCTCCGGCTCGCCGTCAAACACTTATTGCCAAACGTGAAGAGCAGGATGGCAAGGTGCGCTATCGTTTGAATATTCGCCTGCAGGGCGAAGGTGAAACGGTATTTTTTGATTTCTAGCCTGTTGGCTGCAGGTGCTGGGAATAAAACTGAAAAGCGTTGCTTATACATGGGCAGCGCTTTTTTGTTTGGATTAGACCTTGGTCGAGGGTGAATATTGCAAAAGTCCAATTTTTTCCCGCCATTGTACCTTTTGGGAAGGTGGCGAAGGCAGCAACACTGACGATATGGGGAAGGACGGTAAAAAGGCCGTGTGGCTAAGCCTGTACATAGACGAATGTCGATTAGCCCTGCGCCTCATAGTGAACTAGTGTGGATGGTAAAGCGAACTAGTATTCGCTTTGCGAACTTATAATAATCCAAATATGCCCTGGAGTTTCCATGAAGAATAAATTTGCTCGGTGCGTGCTGGCTGCCGCGATTGCTGGTCTTTCAATTAGCTCTGTCCAAGCAGAAACCACCCTGCGCATGGCTCACTTTTGGCCAGGCGCATCGGGAGTGAACGAAGATATTCTACAAGCGTGGGCGGATACGATTGCTGAAGAGTCGAATGGTGAGCTGACAGTTCAGATGTTCCCATCCGGCACCCTGGCCAAGCCAGACTCCATTTATGAGGCCGCCGCTAATGGCATCGCTGACATCGGTGCCACAGCGCAGGGTTATACCGCTGGCCGCTTCCCGTTGTCTCAGATTGTTGAGCTGCCAGGGATTGCCTCGACAGCAATTCAAGGCGCCTGCGTACTGCAGTCGCTCTACGACGATGGGCACTTGGATAGTGAGTACGAAGATACTCGCCCGCTATTCATGTTTACCACCGGGCCTGGCGGTATTCACACCATCGACACTGATGTGCAAACCCCTGCTGATCTTGAAGGGCTACGTATTCGTCGCCCTACTGCGGTAGCTGGTGAGATGCTAGAAAATATGGGCGCTAGCCCAGTCGGTATGCCAGCACCCGATATTTATACGTCAATGCAGCGTGGCGTCATTGAAGGTCTCAGCTTCCCATGGGAAGGGCTAAAAGGCTTCCGTATTAATGAATTGGTTAATTATCACACCGAAGTCCCCTTCTATACGCTGATCTTCGTTGCCACGATGAACCAGCGCACCTATGACAGTCTGACCCCAGAGCAGCAGGCGGTGATTGATAACAACTCTGGCATGAAATGGGCAGAAAAAGCGGGTGAAGTCTTTGATCGGCTTGATGTGGAAGGCAAGCAAGAAGCTGCTGATGCAGTCCATACTATCCGTGAAATTGAGAATCCGCTAGAGCACCCTGATTGGCAAGGGCCGCTAAAAACGGGTATCGAAAATTACTTGGTGCAGCTGGAAGAGCGCGGACTGGATCAGGCGCGTGATGTCTATCAGGCTGCGTTGGCGGCCAGCGAGTCTTGCAGCGCCCAATAGGGGTAATGTGTTATGCAGTCTACTCTCTACCGGGCCAGCCATTGGCTGGCCCTTATTTGTCGTTTTGTGGCTGGTGCCGCACTCATTGGCCTACTAGCAGTTACTATTGCTGATGTTAGTACTCGATATCTTTCCCGGGTAACGGAGGGCGCTATTGCGTTGCGCGTTTCCGGCAGCGTGGAGTTAGTGAGCTATTTAATGCTGTTTGCGCTATTGGCAGCGATGGCCGCTAATGTTGAAAAAAGCCAAGTTGTGGTGGAAGCGTTTTCTCACCGCTTGCCTCAAAGTATAAAAAATCGCTTACAGGGCTTCTTTTTGCTTGGTTTCATGGCGCTAGGGCTGATTCTCTTTGTGGGTCTGTCGGATTCGGCGGCGGCAGCTACTCAGCATGGCGAAGTGACTCAAGACCTACGTTTGCCTATGGGACCGATTTATCAGTTGGCAGCGATACTCAGCTTATTGCTTGGGCTGCGAAGCTTTATCCATGCCTTACTAGGTGTCATTTATGCTGCGGGCGAGGAGGCAGCTCATGGGGAGTGAAGCGATTGGTGCCATTGGGTTAGGGCTTTTATTGGTACTGATGATTCTGCGCGTACCGGTTGCTTTAACGATGCTGATTGTTGGGGTGGTTGGGTTTGCCCAGATCATCAGTTGGGACGCCGCGGTCGCTCAGTTAAAAACTGTACCCGTAGAGGTTCTTTCCAACTACAGCTTCAGCGCCGTACCAATGTTTATTTTAATGGGGGTATTAGCAGCTCATTCGGGCATGGCCGGTAAGCTATTTGATTCGACCCGCATCATATGTGGGGGCTGGAAGGGTGGCCTGGCCATCGCAGCTGTGGGCTCCTGCGGTATATTCTCCGCTATTTCCGGCTCTTCATTGGCGACGGCGAGCACCATGACAAGGGTGGCGCTACCTGAGATGGAGCGCTACGGCTACAACCGAGGCTTGGCCACCGGGGCATTGGCCGCTGGTGGCACGTTGGGCATCATGATTCCTCCCAGTATCGCCCTGCTAATCTATGCAATTCTTACCGAACAGTCTGTGGGCGATATGTTCATGGCCGGGCTGATTCCCGGTTTGCTGGGGCTGGTGATGTACTCACTGACCATTACCGTGGTGATGTATCTGCGTCCCTCCCTGGCGGTGGCTGGCGAGCCTACGCCTTGGAAAGAGAAGTTTCTCTGCTTGACCGGCTTGGTGCCCTTCTTTGGCGTTTTTATGGTGATGATTTTAGGCATTTATTTTGGTGCCTTCACGCCGACAGAAGGGGCCAGTGTAGGGGCATTTGCGACCCTGATTTACGCCCTCGTAAAAGGTATGCGCGGTATGCAGTTATGGGCCAGCGTCCAAGAGACATTGGCGCTCTCTGCCGTGGTGTTCTTCATGCTGGTAGGGGCTGAAACGCTTGGCTACTTCATTTCGGTATCGCGTATTTCGTTCTCCATTACGGATGTGCTATACGGTATGGATCTCACGCCCATCGTCGTAGTGCTCTGCATCCTAGCGCTTTATTTTGTGTTGGGTATGTTTATGGATTCCATCGCGATGCTGGTAATCACCGTACCGGTGGTTTATCCGATTATTCAGGCGATGGGTATCGACCCGGTATGGTTTGGTATTTTGACCGTACTGACCGTTGAGCTGGGACTAATGACCCCGCCAGTGGGGATGAACGTGTTTGTGATTAAAGCCATGGCGCCCCACGTCGGGCTAGGGGAGATATTTAAAGGGGTCGCGCCCTTTGTCGTCTCTGACTTAATACGCCTGGCACTGCTTATCGCCTTCCCAATTTTGAGCACGCTGTTTCTGCTTTAGGCTGTTTTATTACAAGGAGTTAATGCCATGGTCACTCTTCAGCTATTGTCCGCAGGTGAATCAAAAGCAGCTGAGCACGGAGCCACTTTTACTCGAGCGAATCCGCTGAGTGGCGATGTTGTCACTACGGCGGCGGCGGCAAGTGTGGGTGATGCAAATGCGGCTGCCGACGCGGCTGGCCGGGCGTTTGATGCATGGTCGCAAACAGGCCCAGGTGAACGGCGCGCCAAATTGCTAAAAGCAGCTGAGCTGATGGAAGCGCATCAGGGCGACTTTATTGACCGAATGATCGATGAGACTGGTGCTACGCCTGGATGGGCGGGGTTTAACGTCAAAGTGGCGGCAGATGTGCTGCGTGAGGCAGCGGCGCTCACTACGCAAATTCATGGCGATATTATTCCCTCGAACGTACCCGACAGTATGGCCATGGGAGTGCGTGTACCTTGTGGTGTGGTCGTGGGCATCGCCCCCTGGAATGCGCCCATTATTCTAGGTACGCGAGCCATCGCCACCCCTTTGGCCTGTGGCAACACCGTTATTCTGAAAGCTTCTGAGCAGTGCCCCGCAACCCACCATCTTATTGGTGAAGTGCTTCAAGAAGCAGGATTTGGCGGCGGTATTGTCAACGTGATTACCAATGCACCGGATAACGCTGCGGATGTGGTGAGTGCGTTGATTGCCCACCCGGCGGTACGGCGGATTAACTTTACCGGCTCTACAGGCGTGGGAAAAATCATTGCCGAGCAAGCCGCTAAGCAGTTGAAGCCTGTGCTGCTTGAACTGGGCGGTAAAGCACCGTTTCTGGTGTTGGATGACGCGGATATTGACGCAGCGGTGGATGCAGCCATCTTTGGCGCGTTCTTTAATCAAGGCCAGATTTGTATGTCCACCGAGCGGGTGATTGTCGATCAACGTATTGCCGACGCGTTTGTTGATAAGTTTGCCGCTCGTGCCAAAGCGCTAAAGGCAGGCGACCCGCGCGATGAGCGCAATACGCTGGGCACGTTAATCAACGCAGCATCAGGGGAAAAGCTCAATGGCCTCATTGACGATGCGGTGGAAAAAGGTGCCCATATCGCTGCTGGCGGTAAAGCAGAGGGTGTCGTGATGCAGGCCACGGTCATCGATGGCGTGACCAGCGACATGCGGCTTTATAGCGAAGAGTCTTTTGGCCCGGTCGTAGCGGTGATCCGTGTGGATAGTGAGGAAGAAGCGATTCGCATTGCTAACGACAGCGAGTACGGCCTCTCATCAGCGGTGTTTAGCCGCGATAGCGCACGTGCAATGTAAAGTGGCGGGGCGCCTGCAGACGGGCATCTGCCATATCAATGCGCCCACGGTACACGATGAGCCGCAGATGCCGTTTGGTGGCGTAAAATCAAGCGGTTACGGGCGCTTCGGTGGTAAAGCGGGCATCGAAGAGTTTACTGAACTGCGTTGGATGACAGTGCAACTGGGAGCACGTCACTACCCTATCTAAGACCGCGGATTGAAAGCCATGTTTGCTGGTTTAAGCAGTACCGCTAGCCGCTGTTTGGCGCAGCCGAAATTCCCGTGGTGAAAGCGCGGTATTGCGCTTGAAAAAGCGTGTGAAGTAGGCAGGTTCGGAGAAGCCCAGGCTGTCAGAGACCTGGCCAATGGTCATATTGGTATAGGTGAGCTGGCGCTTGGCTTCCAACAGTAAACGCTCGTGCAGTAGCTGCAGAGCGCTACGCCCAGCAAGTTGGCGGCAAAGCATATTCAAGTGCGCACTGCTGACGCCTACCTGCCCGGCTAACCATTCAATGCTGGGCTGCTCGCGATAATAAGCCTCAATCAGTGTTTGAAATTGCTCAAGGTGCTGGTGTCCCCTGTCGTTTTGTCGAGGGGCATAGCGTTTTGCTGTGCTTCTCACATTACTGTAAAGGCGCGAAAGTTCGACGATAAGTGCCTGGATAAGCGCTTCAAGCAACTGGTTTCGTCCAGGTGCGGGTTGTCGGTACTCCTGATCGATCTGTGCCACTAAGGTGGCAACACGCTCTTTCTCGCTTGAAGACGGTAGATGGAAAAAGTCAGCCTTTTTAAGAGCACTGCTCTCTCCCATTAAAGCATGCAGATGATCTGCCAGCGGCTTGGCCAGCGTAATAATATGGCCTTGAACATCCGGCGAAAAGCGAAAGCCATGAATTGCCATGGCGGGCACAACAATTGTGACAGCACTTTGCAAATTATGACGTGTTCCCTCTAGCTCTAACGTGACGCTGCCCTGACTAATCAACAGAATATGAACCAGGTCAGCATGGCGATGGGGGCGGATATGCCAATCATGTAGCCGACTGCGCTCTGGGATTGATTCGCAATGGAGTAAATCCGGCGTAGGCCAGTGCTGTGTTTCACCATAAAGCTTGAAAACAGGAACGGGATGCACGGAGGGTGCTGCCATCACTCATCTCCCTTTTAGCTACGACTAAGGTTGTGTGATAAGGCTGGAAAAGTCCAAATAGTTATTTCTATCATGCCTTATTTAGAGGCGTGTTTCATTGAAAAATACAACTATTAGAATTTGTATAACGATAATGATGAGGCAGCCCCTATGAAAACGCAGGTCGCTATTATTGGTGCAGGCCCTTCTGGCCTATTGCTGGGCCAGCTACTGCACCGCCAAGGTATTGATAACGTGATTGTCGAGCGCCGCAGCGGCGAGTATGTATTGAGCCGTATCCGCGCGGGTGTGTTAGAGCAGGGCATGGTTGACCTCTTGCGCGAGGCGGGAGTCGACCGGCGCATGAAGGAAGAGGGCCTGCCCCATGATGGCTTTGAGCTTGCCTTCGATAACCGCCGCGTGCGCATCCCTCTGGATGAGCTGACCGGTGGTAGCAAGGTGATGGTATACGGCCAAACAGAGGTTACGCGGGATTTGATGCAGGCCCGCGAAGCAGCCGGAGCCACGACGCTCTATGAAGCAGAAAACGTTCAGCCCCATGATCTGAAAAGTGATCATCCTTACCTGACCTTTGAGCATAATGGTGAAACGGTCAGGCTCGATTGCGATTATATCGCCGGTTGTGACGGCTACCATGGCGTTTCTCGTCAATCGATTCCTCAAGACTGCATCAAAGAGTTTGAAAAGGTGTATCCGTTTGGCTGGCTTGGCGTACTCTCGGATACCCCGCCAGTGTCCGACGAACTCATTTATGCTCGTCACGAGCGCGGCTTTAGTCTCTGCAGCATGCGCTCTGCTACCCGTAGCCGCTACTACCTCCAGGTGCCGTCAGACGAAAAAGTAGAAAACTGGACTGACGAACGCTTTTGGGAGGAACTGAAGCGCCGCCTGCCGGATGACGTAGCCGAAAAGCTGATCACTGGGCCATCTATCGAGAAGAGCATCGCGCCGCTGCGTAGCTATGTGGTTGAGCCGATGCAGTACGGTCGACTGTTTCTGGTTGGTGATGCAGCGCATATCGTGCCGCCCACCGGCGCTAAAGGGCTTAACTTGGCGGCCAGCGATGTGAATACGCTCTATCGTCTAATGGTGAAGGTTTACCAAGAGGGCCGTACGGATTTAATCGAGCGCTACTCGCAAACGTGCCTGAAGCGTATCTGGAAAGCGGAGCGCTTCTCCTGGTGGATGACTTCTATGCTGCATAATTTTTCCGATGGGGAAGACTTTAACAGTCGCATGCAGCTGGCTGAATTGGACTACGTCACTAGCTCAGAGGCAGGGCTGACCACCATCGCGGAAAACTATGTAGGTTTGCCTTACGAAACACTCGAATAATTCTGCATTACTCCCGGCAATACCCAAAAAGCCCAGGCCATCGCTTGGGCTTTTTTAAAGGGCCATTAGCATTCCGAGTCTTACGATTGAAAAAAGGAGTGATTTCTAGCGCATAGGGTCGTCATAGCACTACATCTATCCAAAGAAATAAAGGGGAATATCTTGGAAGCTTAGGTTTTGCTGAAAGTTAAAGCGCTAAATGTCGTTTAAGCGTACTGGAACTCGGCTTAAGTGATTATTATCGTTGGCAATTTTTTGAAGAAGACAAAGCAGTATCTGTTGTTCTTCGGCGTTCAGTGGCGCCAGAATATCACTTTGCACCTCTTCAACAGCAGGCTCTACAGCTTCTCGTAGCGCCTCTCCTTCCTTGGTTAGCTTTACTACCATGGAACGACGATCTTCAGGGTTGCGGTGCCGAGTAATGAGGCCACGCTCCTCCAGCTTCCGAACCACGACCGCGACAGTGTTGCGATCCAGCGCTGTATAGCCACCTAGGGTAACTTGGTCGCTGGTACCCATCTCTTCAAGTGCAGAAAGGATAATATATTGCAGTTGAGTAAGGTTGAATGCCTCGCACTTGCGCAGAAAAATAGCCACGCTAATTTGGTGGCAGCGCCTTAACAGATTACCGGGCAGGTCAAAAGCTTCAGAGAGCGGTGTTCGAGTCATATAGTGTCTTATAAAGGGCAAAATAAGCTGTGACCATAGCAGAAGTTTCTGTAATAGGCACTGAATGAGATCACTGGCTAACCCACTAGTCGCCAGTGACTCACATCGATGAAAAGTAAGCGGGAGGTAAGTGGCTAGGCTTAACGGAAAACGCTAATGAGCCACGGGTTAAAGATGACCGCCAAGATAACGAGGCAGGCTGCTAGGATGAACGGAAAGATCCACTTCGTAATGCGGGGCAAGCTAACGTTGCTGATAGCGGAGGCGACGTAGAGACCGGCCCCCACCGGCGGGGTCAGCAGCCCCAGGCTCAGGGTCATGCAGGTGACGATGCCGAAGTGGATCGGGTCGATGCCGTAGCTCTGCTGGGCCACCGGCAGCAGGATGGGCACCAGGATGATCAGCGCGGCGATGCCGTCGAGCACCATGCCCACCAGGATCAGCATGACGAAGACCAGCAGCATGAAGACCACCGGGCTCTCGGTAGTGCCCTGCATCAGCCCGGCCACCTGCTGCGGGATCTGGTTGTAGACCAGCACCCAGCCGAAGGCCTTTGCGGCGGCGATCAGGAACAGCACGATGGCGGTGTTACGCGCCGTCCTGGCCAGCACGCCGGGAAACTGGCCCCAGCGCAGCTCGCGGAAGAGCAGGCCACCGAGGACCAGCGCCATCAGCGTCGCCACGGCGGCGGACTCGGTCGGGGTCACCACCCCGAAGGCGATGCCGCCGACGATCACCAGCGGAATGCTCAGGGTGAGCAGGGCGCCGCGCGTCGCGCCCCACAACGGGATGCGTGACTTCTCGGCGCCGCCGCTCTTGTGGGCGCGCCTGGCCACCAGGGCGATCAGGCCGCTGATCAGCAGGAACAGCACCAGGCCGGGGATGATGCCGCCCATGAACATGGCGCCGATCGAGACCTGGGCGATGACGCCGTAGATGATGAACACCATCGACGGCGGGATGATCGGGCCGAGCAGGCCGGCCCCTGCGGTGAGGGCGGCGGCGAAGCCCTTGTCGTAGCCGTCGCGCTCCATCTCCGGGGTCATCACCCGGCTCATGATAGCGATCTGCGCGGTGGCGGAGCCCATGATCGAGGCGAGCATCAGGTTCGAGGTCAGCGAGACGTAGGCGATGCTGTGCGGTACCCAGGCGAACCAGGCGCGCGCGGCGGTGATGATGCGCCGGGTGATGCCCCCCTCGTTCATGATCTCGCCGAGCAGGATGAAGAGCGGGATCGCCAGCAGGTCGAAGACCTCCAGCGAGCCGAAGATCACCTGGGGCAAGTTCTCCAGCAAGCGGAAGTTGCCCGAGGCGATGATGAAGGTGAAGGTGGCGCCCAGCAGCACGAAGGCGATGGGCATGCCGAGCAGCATGAACAGCAGGAAGGCGGCGAGCGTCATGGGTCACTCCTCGTCGCTGGGCAGGCTGAAGACCGTGCGGGAACGATCGGGCAGGCGCGCGATAAGGTGGAAGAGGGAGGTGGCGCAGAAGATCGGCACGATCAGGTAGAAGTGCCACTTGGGCCAGTCGAGGGTGATGGCGATGTCGTAGTTCACCGACGGCGAGCGCAGCCAGCCGATGGCGTACCACAGCATCACTGCCAGCATCGCTATGCAGAGCAGCTCGGTCAGCCAGTAGCAGGCGCGCTGAGTAGGGGCCGGTAGCAGGCCCACCAGCATGGTCAGGCGAACGTGCTGGTCATGGTGGATGGCGATGGAGACGGCCAGGAAGGCCATCCAGATCAGGATGTAGACCGCCAGCTCATTGGCGAAGTAGAGCGGGCTGTTGAGTACGTAGCGGGCGAAGACGTTGGCGATCAGCAGGGCGCCGAAGGCCACGATCAGCAGGCTGCACAGTGCTTGCTCGAGCGTGCTCAGTCGACGGCTCGCCCGGCTCAGCCAGGTCAGGGATCGAGACGGCATGGGGACTCCTTCGGTGCACGCCGGGGCGCCGTGGCGCCCCGGTGGCATTATTCGGTCGTGAGGCGATCGGCGGCCTGCTGCTGGAAGGCCTGGATCAGGGGGTGATCGCCGAAGCGCTCGGCAAAGGCCTGGTTGGCCTCGGCGAAGACACCCTCGGCCTCCTCGAGGGTGTAGACGTCGATGCTCTCCTCGAGGGTAGTGAGGTTGCGTTGCTCGGCCTCGATCTGCGCCTCGATACCCCAGACCAGGGCCTCCTGCATGGCGCTGTCGATGATCTCGCGCTCCTCATCGGAGAGGGAGGCCCGCGTCGCCTGGCTCATCACCGAGACGGCGGGGAAGGCCATATGGCTGGTCAGGGTCAGGTGCTCGGCGACTTCGTAGAAGCCGGAGCCGACCAAGGCATCAAGGTCGATGTCGACGCCGTCGAGCATGCCGTTCTGCAGGCCCTGGTAGACGTCCGGCAGGCTGATGGGGGTGGGTCGGGCATCCATGGCGCGCCACCAGGTGTTCATCGCGGTGAAGGGGATAATGCGCATGTTCTTGCCGGCGACGTCCTCGATGGTCGTGACGTGCTGGTCGCGCATCAGGATGTGGCGCATGCCGGCGAAGGTGTAGCCGAAGGCGTGCAGGCCCTTGCTTTCCAGGTTGTCCAGCATGAGCTGGGCGGCCTCGGTTTCGGTGGCCTGGGCGGCCTGCTCGACACTGTCGAACAGGAAGGGAGTGAACCAGCCGACCATGGAGGGCTCGCGCTGGCTGGTCAGGGCCGCCGTCATGATGCCCATGTCGAGCAGGCCGGACTCCATCTGCGAGAACATGGCGGATTCGTCGCCGAGCTGGCCGGCTGGAAACAGTGCGACGGTCAGCTCCCCATCGCTCTGCCCTGCAACGTTCTTGGCGAACTTCTCCGCGGTCTGGGTCCAGATATGTTGGGGTGGTGTGATCATGCCGAGCCTGAGCTCCTTCGCCAGGGCAGGAGCGCTGGCGGCGAGCAGGGAGGCGGAGATCAGTGTCAGGGCCAGGGGGTAGCGGATGGCGTGGCGTGCGGTGGTTGTCATTGTCGGCTCGCTTGTCGTTGGTCGGGGCGGTGGATAGGGAAGTGGTCATTCTTTGATCTGCGTCAGTATTGTGATCATCACAGTGATGATCAATCATCCGAAGGTCGATAGCACGACGGTCTGGCCGGACCTTGCGGGCAAGTTCTTAGCGGAAAGTCGTATTGTTCGTCACGATGACAATCACAATACTGATAATCACTATTGTGTCGAATTGCTGCAGCAGACACATCCGCCCCCCGACGACCCCAACAACGACCCGCGACAAGCGGGATGGAGCGAACAGATGCAGTACTTCCTCAATGGTTATCGCAGTGGCGACCCGCGTATCCAGCCCGTGGCCGAAGGTCGCAGCGAGGTGCAGGGCCCGCTGCCGGAGGAGGTGGACGTGCTGATCGTCGGCACCGGTCCCGCCGGCCTGCTGCTGGCGGCCCAGCTGTCGACCTTTCCGGATATTGTCACCCGTGTGGTGGAGAAGGCCGACGGGCCGCTGGAAGTGGGGCGCGCCGACGGCATCGCCTGCCGCACCGTGGAGATGTTCGAGGCCTTCGGCCTGGCCGAGAAGCTGACCACCGAGGCCTACTGGATCAACGAGACCCACTTCTGGGGGCCGGCCCCCGAGGACAAGTCGCGCATCGACCGCCTCGGCCGGGTCCAGGACGTGCGCGACGGCCTCTCCGAGTTCCCCCACGTGATCGTCAACCAGGCACGTCTGCTCGATTTCCTGCTCGAGTACATGCACAACTCCCCCAGCCGACTGGGGGTCGACTACGGCCACGAGACCCTCGCGGTGAAGGTTCCCGAGGCGCCCGACGAGCGGGTCACGGTGCGGCTCAGGACCGCAGAGGGCGAGAAGACAGTACGCGCGAAGTACGTGGTCGGCTGCGACGGCGCTCACAGCGTGGTGCGCGAGTCGATCGGCCGCGTGCCTCAGGGCCACGGCGAGGACAAGGCGTGGGGCGTGATGGACGTGCTGGCGGTGACCGACTTCCCGGACATCCGCTTCAAGTGCACCATCCAGTCCGCCGAGGCGGGCAACATCCTGCTGATCCCCCGCGAGGGTGGCTACATGGTCCGGCTCTACGTCGACATGGGCAACATCGCCCTGGATGCCTGGCTGACCAAGGAAGAGGTGCTGGCCAAGGCCCAGGCAGTGCTGGCGCCCTACACCTTCGAGGTGAAAGAGACCGCCTGGTTCTCCGTCTACCGCGTTGGCCACCGGGTCACCGACAAGTTCGACGACGTCGACGACGACCAAGTGGAGAACCGCACGCCGCGGGTCTTCATCGCTGGTGATGCCTGCCACACCCACACCGCCAAGGCCGGGCAGGGCATGAACGTGTCGATGCAGGACACCTTCAACCTGGGCTGGAAGCTGATCTCGGTGCTCGAGGGGCGCAGCCCGGCGAGCCTGCTGCACACCTACAACGCCGAGCGCCACGTCATCGCCGAGAACCTGATCGAGATGGATACCCGCTGGTCGCGGGCGATTGGCGCCGCCCAGGGCTCCGACGATCCCGAGGCCGCGATGAAGGGGCTGGCCGAGGTGCAGCGCCAGTTCGTCACCAACAGCGAGTTCACCGCCGGCTTCGCCACCCACTACACCCCGGCCCTGCTCACCGGCGACGATCGCCACCTGCACCTGGCCACCGGCTTCCCACCCGGGCGCCGCTTCCACTCCGCCGAGGTGGTTCGCCTCGGCGATGCGAAGCAGGTCCACCTGGGCCACGTGCATCGCGCCGACGGCCGCTGGCGGCTCTACGCCTTCGCCGACATGGTCGACCCGCGCAGCCCCGGCTCACGCTTCAACGCCCTGATGGACTACCTGGCCAGCGACGCCTCGCCGATCCGCCGCTTCACCCCGCAAGGGGCCGACCCGGATGCCATCTTCGACGTCCACGGCATCATCCAGCAATCCCACCTCGAGGTGGACTGGGCCGACATGCACGCGCTGCTCAAGCCCCACAAGGGCCCCCTCGGCTTGCAGGACTACCAGAAGGCCCATGCGCCGGTGCCGGGCACCGACCGGGACATCTTCGACCTGCGCGGCATCGACCGCGGCGCCGGCGCGCTGGTGGTGGTGCGCCCGGACCAGTACGTCTCGCTTGTGCTACCGCTTGACGGCTTCGATGAACTCGACCACTTCTTTTCAAGATTTATGGTAGAGCTCGACTAAAATAGAGCTTTTCATTTATTAACCCGGCGGAAATTTAGGTCTGTTATGCGGCATAAGCGATATGCCCAGCATCAAAGTATTTTTTCACTCGTTCAGGACGGCGTTGAAGCGTCAGCATGCATGATCGCGTGCGTTTCTTCAGA
>Ga0208316_1000183_pt1 | contig 70192 bp, 72 predicted proteins | sample MalvireepMed_231_FD_184240 | JGI IMG/M metagenome (GOLD analysis project Ga0208316, IMG submission 184240) | Marine viral communities from the Global Malaspina Expedition - Malaspina viral metaG DeepMed_231 (SPAdes) (version 2) | ecosystem: Environmental > Aquatic > Marine > Oceanic | place... | reverse complement strand
CCCAGGGGCGTCTGGGGCCGGGCCGCATCCACCACTGCATGCGCACCATCGGCTGCGCCGAGGCGGCGCTGGAGCTGATGGTCGGTCGACTGCAGACCCGCACCGCCTTCCGCAAGACCATCGCCGAGCATTCGGTGTGGGAGCAGCGGGTGGCCGAGGCGCGCACCAATATCGAGATGTGCCGCCTGCTGGTGCTCAAGGCCGCCTGGATGATGGACGAGGTGGGGGTCAAGAACGCCCGCTCGGAGATCGCCCAGATCAAGGTGGCGGCGCCGCGCATGGCGCTGCAGGTGATCGACGACGCCATCCAGGCGTTCGGCGGGGCTGGCGTGTCGGGCGACACCGAGCTGGCGGCCATGTACGCCATGGTCCGCACCCTGCGCATCGCCGACGGCCCGGACGAGGTTCACAACCGCACCATCGCGCGGCTGGAATACGCCAAACACGCCGTGAAGTGATCCGTCTGCGTCGCGCATCCTGTGCGCGACAGGCGGCGCGGATCATGGCAAGCTTGGCCTTTGCAGCGCGTCGGGGGACGGTTTGGCCAGGGATTCAGACAAGCGCGGAAAGACCGCGCCGATGCGCGCTGACGCGGCTCTGAAAGCCGCCGTCCGTCGCATCGAGTCCGAAGGGGTCCCCGGGGCGCTGGAGAGTTATGCCCGGCGCCTCAGCGGCGCGCCGTCGACCAAGGGCGACAAGCGGAACTAGGCGGCGTCCTCGGTGGACGTCTCGCGGTCGATGTCCATGATCTGGGCCAGGCGGTTGCGGGCCCGGTTGACCCGGCTCTTGATGGTGCCCAGTGCGCAGCCGGCGATCCCGGCGGCTTCCTCGTAGGACAGGCCCGCCGCGCCCACCATGATCAGGGCTTCGCGATGCTCGGGCGGCAACTGGTTCAGGGCGGCCTGAAGCTGGTGAAGTTCCACCGACCACTCCTGCGACGCCGGGCTGGTCAGGGTGGCGGCCATCTTGCCGTCCTCGTCCGGCGTCTCGCGCCGGTGCTTGGACAGGGCGGTGTACCAGCTGTTGCGCAGAATGGTGAAAAGCCAGGCCCGCAGGTTGGTGCCGGGCTGGAATTTGTCGCGGTGGGTCCAGGCCTTGGCGAGGGTCTCCTGCACCATATCGTCGGCGTCAGACGGATCGCGCGACAGGGACCAGGCGAAGGCGCGCAGGGACGGGATCAGGGCGATGACCTGCTCGCGCCACGCTGAAGGTTCGGCGATGCCCGTGTCGGCGTCCCCTTCAGGGCGCGAATCAACAACGGACGCGCGAGCGGGCATGGGCGGGACCTTGCAGACAGGGACTGGGACCGCCACATCCGGCGGACGATGCTGAGAACGCGAGGTCAAACAGAGCGTTCCGGCCGGATGGCGCTTTTGGGAACGGCGCCCGGCCCGGGGTGTTAGACTGATCGCGGAAGGGCGGATGGACGTTCAGAACATGGGGGGCGTCACGCCATGACCATCGCCGGAAGGATCGACGGGGCATCCCGTCAGGACACGGATCGCTACCGGACCGTGCGCGCGCGGATGACCGATCTGGCGGCCGGATTGTCTGCCGAGGACCTGGGCGCCCAGTCCATGGCCGACGCCAGCCCCGGCAAATGGCACCTGGCCCACACAAGCTGGTTCTTCGAGGTGATGCTGCTGGCCCGACGGCCCGGCTATGAGCCCGTGGACGAGCGTCTGGGGCGGCTGTTCAACTCCTATTATGAGGCGCTGGGCGCACGGGTGGCGCGACCACACCGGGGCCTGATGACGCGCCCGTCGCTGGACGAGGTGCTGGCCTACCGCCGCGAGATCGACCGCCGCATGATCGCCTTTCTGGGCGAAGGGCTGGACGATCCGCACGAGCGTTATCTGTTCGAGCTGGGTCTGAACCACGACCAGCAGCATCAGGAGCTGTTCCTCACCGACCTGCTGCACCTGATGTCCTGTTCGCCGCTGGAGCCGGCGGCCTATGGCGCGGAACCCGGCGGGCCGGACGCGGCCAGCGCGGATCGGGGATGGACGGACTTCGACGGCGGGCTCGTCAGCGTCGGCCATGACGGCGCGGGCTTCGCCTTCGACAATGAGGGCCCGGCGCACCCGGTGATGCTGGCGCCGTTCCGAATCGCGCGGTCGCTGGTGACCAACGGCGACTGGCTGGCCTTCATGGCGGACGGGGGCTATCGGCGCCCCGAGCTGTGGCTGTCGGACGGCTGGGCGGCGGTGCAGGCCCACGGCTGGACCGCGCCAGATTACTGGCGCGGGGAGGGGGACGACTGGCGGGTCTTCACCCTGGCGGGTCCGCAAGCGATCGATCCGCATGCACCGGTGCGCCATGTCAGCTTCTATGAGGCCGACGCCTTCGCCCGCTGGTCGGGCAAGCGGTTGCCCACGGAGTTCGAGTGGGAGCATGCGGCGGGCCAGGGGACGCTGGACAACGCCTTCGACCAGGTCTGGCAATGGACCGGCAGCGCCTATCTTCCCTATCCGGGTTTCCGCGCCACGGAGGGCACGGCGGCGGAGTACAACGGCAAGTTCATGGCCAACCAGATGGTCGCGCGCGGCGCCTCCTGGGCCACGGCGCCCGGCCACTCGCGCGCGACGTACCGCAATTTTTTCTATCCGCATCAGAGGTGGCAATTCATGGGACTGAGACTGGCCGAGGACGCGCCCGCGCGCCGTTCGCAAGGGACCGACGATCTGGAGCCGTTCGCCCGGGCCCTGGTCGAGGGGCTGTCCGCCTCGCCGAAGGCCATGTCGCCCAAATGGTTCTATGACGCAGCCGGGTCGCGGCTGTTCGAGGACATCACCCGCCTGCCGGAATACTATCCGACGCGGCAGGAGGCGGCGCTGCTGGCCGAGGTCTCGCCGCGGCTGGCCGAGGCCATGGGGGAGGACGCGGTGCTGGTGGAGTTCGGCAGCGGCGCCAGCGAGAAGACCGAGGTGCTTCTGGACGCGGCGCCGGGCGTCGCCGCCTATGTGGCCATCGACATCAGCGAGACGGCGCTGGACGAGGCCGCCGTCCGCATCCGGGCGCGCTATCCCCGGCTGGACGTGCGCCCCGTGGTGGGTGATTTCCTGCACCCGGCCGCCTTGCCTCAGGGCCTGCCCGGCGGACGCCGCGTCGGGTTCTTTCCGGGGTCCACCATCGGCAATCTGGACCCCGAGGAGGCGCGGGCCTTCCTGAAGGATGCACGCGCCATGCTGGGCGAGGGCGCCCTGTTCATTCTGGGGGTCGATCTGGTCAAGGATCCCGCCGTGCTGATCGCCGCCTATGACGATTCAGCCGGGGTCACGGCCGCGTTCAATCTCAACCTGCTGGAGCGCGCCAATACGGAAGCCGACGCGGACTTCGACGTGTCGAACTTCCAGCATCAGGCGCTGTGGAACGCGGACGAGGCGCGCATCGAGATGCACCTGCGTGCGCGCCGGGATCAGGTTGTGGATGTGTCGGGGCGGACGTTCCGGTTCCGCGAGGGCGAAACCATTCACACCGAGAATTCGCGCAAGTTCACGCCGGATCGGGTGACGGCTCTGGCAGAGTCCGCAGGCTGGCGGGTGCGCGACCTGCACGTCGGCCCCGAGCCCAGCGTGGCGCTGGTCCTGCTCGGGGCCTGATCGGCAGACTCAGCTCTGATCTGTCTTGTCGGGCTTGCGGGCGCCGTGGGACGCCTCGCCGCCCTTGCGGCCGGCCTGGGCGGCCAGGCTGCGGTCCTGTGAGAAGCTGCGCTTCTCGCTGGGAACGCTGGCGCCGCCCTTGCGGGCGATTTCGCGCTGACGTTCGGGATCCATGGACGCGAAGCCGCGCTTGGATACGCCGGACGCGCGCGGGGTCTGTCCTTCAGCCATGTCGGGGGCTCCTTCCGGTTCGCCTGAGAGGCGTGCTTTGCTGTTGAAAACTGAACCCCGGGCCCCCGCCATGGTTCCGCTTGCGGATTGTAATTCGGGTCGTCAGTCGTGCGGCCGCGAGTCGCCGTCATCGCCGCCGCCGGGCTCGATGGGCGGCATTTCCGTGGGCGTGTCGTCGGGCGCGATTTCCGGGCCGGGCGTATTGCCGGGTTCGATCTCGGGGGACGGGCCGCCCGGAGGGGTGGGTTCGATATAGGTCATGGGTTGGTCTCCTTTGTCGGGAAAGCCAACGCGCCGCCGTCCCGCATGTTCACGGCCAAGCTGGAACCGGCTTGCCTACGCCGGGTTGAAAGGGCTCCACCCCATTCAGGAGAACGCCATGACCGACGTCACCGCCCGTACCGACACCACGACGCCCCAGACCGCGGTCGACACGACCGCGACTCCCCGTCCCGACCTGCGCACGACGTCCACGACGGAGTCGTCGCCCATGACCGACCGGATCGAGCGCCGTCTGCGTGAAGGCCGCAGCTGGGCTGAAGAGCGTACGCAGCGCGCCGGCGAAACCATCCGCGCCCATCCGGTGCGCAGCAGCCTCGGCGCCGTCGGCGTCGGCGTCGTGCTGGGCATGCTTCTGCGCCGCTAGACCGTCAGGCGCGTCTCAGCGCCGCGTCCGAGACGAACGGGTTGGTCCGGCGCTCCTCTCCGAGCGTCGAGACCGGCCCGTGACCGGGGGCGAAGGTGACATCGTCTCCCAGAGGCCAAAGCTTGGTCACCACCGAATTCAGCAGGGTCTGATGATCGCCGCGCGGGAAGTCCGTGCGGCCGATGGAGCCCTTGAACAGCACGTCGCCCACCTGGGCGAACTTCGCCGCCCGGTTGAAGAAGATGACATGGCCCGGCGTGTGTCCGGGGCAGTGGCGCACTTCCCAGGTGGTCTCGCCCAGAGTCATCTTATCGCCGTCGTCCAGCCAGCGGTCCGTTTCGAAGGACCGGGCCTCGGGCATGCCGTACATCTGGCCCTGGGCCGCCAGGCCGTCGATCAGGAACTGGTCCTCGGGATGGGGGCCCTCGATGCGGACGCCGGATTTCTCCTTCATCTCAGCCGCTCCGCCCGCATGGTCGATGTGGCCGTGCGTGATCCAGATCTGGTCCAGGGTCAGGCCCCGCCGCTTCACCTCGGCCAGGATCATGTCGACGCCGCCGCCCGGATCGATCACGGCGGCCTTGCTGGTGGCGGTGCACCACACGACGGTGCAATTCTGCTGCAGGGGGGTGACGGGGGCGATGAAGACGCCGATCGGAGAAGCGGGCTGGGTCATGGCATTCAGATAGCCACGCGCGGCGCCAAACGAAACCCGGTCGTTGACCTGACCCGCCCTTGCCGACATAAGGGCGGGCTTCGAGGAGCCGCTCCCGCACGGGGCGGCCCTTTTCGCATTTTCCACCCGCGCGCGCTCGCTCTATAGCGCCGCCACAGAGCGTCAGACACGTCCATGCAAGTCGTCGAAAAGTCCGCCGAAGGTCTCAGCCGCGTGATCGCGGTGACCATCCCCGCTTCCGAGCTGAACGCCAAGCTGGACGCCAAGGCGGCCGAAGTCGCCCCGCAGATGAAGCTGAAAGGCTTCCGCCCCGGCAAGGTGCCGGTGTCGCACGTGCGCAAGACCTACGGCCGCGACCTGATGGGCGAGATCGTCAATGACGCCCTGAATCAGTCCAGCCAGAAGGCTCTGGACGACGCCAAGCTGCGTCCGGCCGCTCCGGCCGAGATGAAGCTGGTGTCCGACATGGACAAGGTGGTCGCGGGCCAGGAAGACCTGTCCTACGAAATGACGCTGGAAGTCATGCCGGACTTCAAGCCGGTGGACCCCAAGTCCCTGAAGCTGACCCGCCCTGTCTATGAGGCGTCCGACGCCGATCTGGACGAGGCGCTGAAGGAACTGGCCGGCCAGGCCAAGACCTATGAGGACAAGGGCGGCAAGGCCCCCAAGGCCGCCGAAGGCGACCAGCTGACCATCGATTTCGTCGGCAAGATTGACGGCGAGGTTTTTGAAGGCGGCTCGGCCGAGGACGCCGACCTGATCATCGGCTCCAACCGCTTCATCCCCGGCTTTGAGGAGCAGCTGACCGGCGCCAAGGTCGGCGACGAGAAGACCATCGAGGTCACCTTCCCCGAGCAGTATCAAGCCGCCCATCTGGCCGGCAAGGCCGCGACCTTCGACGTCAAGGTCAAGGCGCTCAAGGCCCCCAAGGACAGCGAGATCGACGACGACTTCGCCAAGCGTCTGGGCCTGGAGTCGATCGACAAGCTCAAGGAGCTGCTGCGCGACAACCTGAACCAGCAGTACAAGGGCGCCGCCCGCTTCAAGCTGAAGCGCGCCCTGTTGGACCAGCTGGACGAGCAGCATTCCTTCGACCTGCCGCCCAAGATGGTCGAGGCCGAGTTCGACGGCATCTGGCAACAGGTTGAGGCCGACAAGGAAGCCGGCCGTCTGACCGAGGCCGACGCCAAGAAGTCGGACAAGAAGCTCAAGGAAGAATACCGCAAGATCGCCGAGCGCCGCGTGCGTCTGGGCCTGGTGCTGGCCGAGATCGGTCGCGAGAACAACGTCACCGTGACGGACCAGGAACTGAACAACGCGATCATCACCGAGGCCCGCAACTATCCGGGCCAGGAGCAGGCGGTGCTGAACTTCTATCGCCAGAACCCCAACGCCGCCGCGGGCATGCGCGCCCCGATCTACGAGGAAAAGGTCTGCGACCTGATCTTCGACAAGGCCGAGGTCAAGGACGAGCCCATCAGCAAGGAAGATCTGCTGAAGGACGACGAGGAGTAGGCGCCTCTTCGACCAGGCTTCCGAACAGCCCCCGGTGATCCGTCGCCGGGGGCTTTCGTTTGCCCGCAATGCCGGAAAAGAATAATTACGGGCTGCGTGCGGAGTGACGTAGGCTCACCCTCCTGCTCGCTGCCTTATTCGGGATTTTCGTCATGGGTTTCGCCTCGGTCATCGCCGCCGCCCTGCTCGCCGCCCAGCCCGCTCCGGACAGCGGCCCGCCTGATGAAACCGGCCTGACGGTGTCGGAGGTCGAGAGCGTGACGGTCTACGGCCGTGCGCTGGAAGAGGCGGCGGAAGCCTTCGTCGATCAGGTGACCGAGGTGCCGCGCGGCACGCGGCTGGCGCGGTGGAACCGGCCGGTCTGCATCAGCATCAGCAACATGCAGCCGCGCTACGCCCAGTACATCATCGACCAGATCGCCCTGACGGCGCTAGAGCTGGATATCGAGGTGGGCGAGCCGGGTTGCTCGCCCAACGTCATTATCTTCGCCACGTCCAATGGCGACGCCCTGGCGCAGCGACTGGTGAGCGAGACGGGCTATGGCTTCCGCCCTGCGGATCAACACACAGACCTCGGGCGCCAGGCCCTGCGCGACTTCCAGGAGGCGGGCACGCCCGTCCGTTGGTGGAATGTCGTCATGCCCGTCACCCTGGATACAGGGGACCGGGCGATCACGCTGCGTGGGGAGACCCAGCTCAACCCCGAGTTTCCGCTTGCGGTGCGGGTGCGTGACAGCTCCAGGATGCGGTCAAATATCCGGTATGACATGGCCTGGACCATCGTCATCATGGACATGACCAAGGTCGGGGACGTCTCGCTGGCGGCGCTGGCGGACTATGTGGGGATGGTGTCCCTGGCCCAGGTCGACCCGCAAGCCGACGTGAGCGGCCAGGAGACGGTGCTGAACCTGTTCTCCGGGGACCAGACGGTTTCGGGTCTGACCAGCTGGGACCGGGATTACCTGACCGCCCTGTACAGGGCGCCGAACGACAGGGCCGACGGGGACCGGCAGCAGGACAGCGTCGAGCATTTTCTGGTTCGCGAACGGCGACAGGCCCAGGAAGCCGGGGAAGCGCCCCAAGGGGAGTGACGCCCCTGGCCGCCGGGCCCGGCCTCATCCCGCCTCGCCGTGACGGAAACGACAGGGCCCGCCTTGCAAGGCGGGCCGGGGAACGCGATATCTGGATGCAACGATGCGCGGCGCCCGAGTCGCGCACGCACGCAGCTTCGAGAAGGCCTCCATGCGCGATCCGATCGACTACATCCAGAGCAACCTCGTCCCCATGGTGGTGGAGCAATCCAGCCGGGGTGAACGGGCGTTCGACATCTTCTCGCGCCTGCTGCGCGAGCGCATCATCTTCCTGACCGGCCCGTTTGACGACGGCATGGCCAGCCTGATCTGCGCCCAGCTTCTCTTCCTGGAGTCCGAGAACCCCAAGAAGGAAATCTCCATGTACATCAACAGCCCGGGCGGCATCGTCACCTCGGCGCTCGCGATCTACGACACCATGCAGTACATCAAGTCGCCGGTTTCGACCGTGTGCATGGGCATGGCCGCCTCGGCCGGTTCGCTGATCCTGACGGCCGGCGCGGCGGGCCAGCGGGTGTCGCTGCCCAACGCCCGCATCATGGTGCACCAGCCTTCCGGCGGCTTCCGCGGTCAGGCCTCGGACATCGAGCGCCACGCCGAGGACATCATCAAGACCAAGCGCCGCCTGAATGAAATCTACGTCCACCACACCGGCCGGACCTATGAGGAAGTCGAGCGCACCCTGGACCGCGACCACTTCATGAGCGCCCAGGAAGCCAAGGACTGGGGTCTGGTGGACCACGTCTATGAGCAGCGCGAGGACGCGCCGGGCGAAGAGCCCAAGAAGGGCTAGGGCCTGATCGGTCAAGGTGGAGTCGCGAGGCGGCTCCACCAACCGGAGTCGTCAGGGTCCGTCGTTCAGGGTTTGGCCGTGAACACCCGGAAGCCGGGCTGGTCGGCGATGGCCAGCATCTCGGTGTCGCCGGAAGTGTCGCCATAGGCGGCGGTCAGGTGCATGTCCTCGCCATAGGCCGATTTCAGCCGCGTCACCTTCTCGCAGCCCCGGCAGTTCTCGCCGGTGAAGGCGCCGGTGATGCGGTCGTCGTGATCAAAGGCCAGTCGGGTGCCCAGCAGGGCCTCGGCGCCCAGGCGGCGGGCGAAGGGGGCCACGGTGATCTCCGGCGAGGCGGTGACGATGACCCGGTGGGCGCCCTTTGCGCCCCAGTCGTTCCAGCAGGCCAGGGCGTCGGGACGCATCAGCCGGCTCCAGGCCTGTTCCGCGAAGGTTTCGGCGAGGCCCTTGAGGGTCTTGCGATCCACGCCGTCGAGGAACTCGGCCACCGCCGCGGCCTTGATGGCGCCCCGGTCCTTCGTGCGCAGGTAGGAGAGGGCGGCGGGCGTCAGGCGCGCCATCCCGAACAGATAGCCCACCGCGCCCACGCGCCAGCGCAGGAAATCGGTGAAACTGTCCCTGACGGTCATGGTCCCGTCGAAATCGAAGGCGACAAGAGGCTGGCCCGGCGCGGGACCCGTAACCGGGGGCTGGCGAAGTGGTGCGAGATTTCCCATCTGGGAATGACCGTAACGACCTTTCCCCCGCCTCGTCCATCCCGCGAAAACCCGGCGCCGGTTCGCCTCGTCGGGGTTGTGATGGACCGTCGGATGGGTGATTGTCATTTTTTGAAGACCTTCCGGCGCAGGATTTGCGAATCGTGACGGAAGGAGGCGCGCCCGGATCGTTTCGGGACGCGAGAGTGAGAAGGCCGATGACCAAAGCCGCCAGTGGCGACGCCAAGAGCACCCTGTACTGCTCCTTCTGCGGAAAGAGCCAGCATGAGGTGCGCAAACTCATCGCCGGACCGACCGTGTTCATCTGTGATGAATGCGTCGAGCTCTGCATGGATATCATCCGCGAAGAGCACAAAATTGCGTTCGTGAAATCCAAGGACGGCGTGCCCACGCCCAAGGAAATCCGCGAAGTCCTTGACGATTATGTGATCGGCCAGAGCCACGCCAAGAAGGTGCTGAGCGTCGCCGTCCACAATCACTACAAGCGCCTGAACCACGCCACGAAGAACAACGACGTGGAACTGGCCAAGTCCAACATCATGCTGATCGGGCCCACGGGCTCGGGCAAGACGCTGCTGGCCCAGACCCTGGCGCGCATCATCGACGTGCCCTTCACCATGGCCGACGCCACCACCCTGACCGAAGCCGGTTATGTGGGCGAGGACGTGGAGAACATCATCCTCAAGCTGCTGCAGGCGTCCGACTACAACGTCGAGCGGGCCCAGCGCGGCATCGTCTATATCGACGAAATCGACAAGATCAGCCGCAAGTCCGACAACCCCTCCATCACCCGCGACGTGTCGGGCGAGGGCGTGCAGCAGGCCCTGCTGAAGATCATGGAAGGCACCGTGGCCTCCGTGCCGCCCCAGGGCGGCCGCAAGCATCCCCAGCAGGAGTTCCTGCAGGTGGACACCGCCAACATCCTGTTCATCGTCGGCGGCGCCTTCGCCGGCCTCGAGAAGGTGATCTCGGCGCGCGGCGTGGGGGCCTCCATCGGCTTCGGCGCCAAGGTCAAGGAAATCGACGAGCGCCGCATGGGCGACATCCTCAAGGAGGTCGAGCCCGACGATCTGATGCGCTTCGGCCTGATTCCCGAGTTCATCGGTCGTCTGCCGGTGCTGGCGACCCTGGAGGATCTGGACGAGGCGGCGCTGGTCACCATCCTGACCGAGCCCAAGAACGCCCTGATCAAGCAGTACGGTCGCCTGTTCGAGATGGAGAACGTGGGCCTGACCTTCACCGACGACGCCCTGTCGGCCATCGCCAAGAAGGCCATCACGCGCAAGACCGGCGCCCGGGGCCTGCGCTCGATCATGGAGGGCATCCTGCTCGAGACCATGTTCGAACTGCCCACCTACGAGGGCGTGGAAGAGGTCGTGGTCAACGCCGAGGTGGTGGAGGGCCGCGCCCAGCCGCTGCTGATCTACGCCGAAAAGCCCAAGAAGCAGCAGGACGGCGCCGCCTGATCGCGGGCTGAACCCAGACAATCAAAAGGGCGGGCTCACGCGAGACCCGCCCTTTTTCTTTGCCGGAAGGCTCGGGCCTATTCGGTTTGCGGGCGCAGGTTGGTGGATTCGGCTTCCGTCTGGGCGTCCGCACGGACGTCGCCGGTGACGGGGCCGGGCCCGTTGTTCATGTCGGTGGCCGGAACCGCGCTCTCCTGCATGGTGGAGTCCGCGACCGGCGCGCCTTCGGGGGCCGGTTCGGCGGCGGTCGTGTCGACCGCCACATCCTCGGCGGCGACGGTTTCCTCCATGGCCGGGGCGTCGTCTTCCTGATTACAGGCCGCCAGACCCAGAACCGCGACGCTCGCGGCGACGATCATCAAACGCATGGCATCCTCCTTGAGTGAGCCACATCAACGGTCAAGCTGGCCTTGGGTTGCCTGATCCGGACGCCACCCTTCAGGTGATCTCGTCAACAACCTGGGCCGCCAGGCGGCGGGTGACGGGGCGGTGCAGGGCGTCCAGACGCGCCACCACGGCTTCGGCCGACTGGGCCGACCGTTCGATGCGCCGGACGAGATAGGGGATTACGTCGGGGTGGGGCCGGATGCTGCGCCGCTCGAAGGCCTGCTCAAGCATGGCGGCCAGCACGGCCTCGTCGGGCTCGTCGATCACCACGGTTCGGATGGCGTTGAGGCGGGACTGCAGGTCCGGCAGCGCCACGGGCCAGAGGGCGGGCGCCTTGCGCGACACCAGCAGCAGGGCGCCGCCGCGCGCCTGAGCCAGATTCAGCAGGTGGAACAGGGTCTCGTCGTCGGCTTCCGGGGCCCGGTCCAGCAGGACCGGCCGCCCCTCAAGCTCCATCGGGTCGGCCAGGGCGGCCTCCACACCATGCAGGGGCATGGCGCCCACGCGCTCGGCCCACAGGGCGGCCAGATGGCTCTTCCCCGACCCGGCGGGTCCGCACAGGGACAGGACCCCGCCGCCGAGGCCCGCCGCCGCGTCGGGCCAGCCGGCCAGGGTCACGGCGGCCGCACGGTTGCAGTCGGACACCACGAAATCATCCGCGCGGAACGGCGTCTCGCGCTCCAGCTCCAGTTTCAGTTGCTCGGTCCGGTCGGCGGTCATGCCCGCCGTATACCAGAAGTGGCCGGCAGCCGCGCCAGAACGCAACCGGACGGGGTGGTGGAGGATCGTCAGCCGTCTGTGGATGGTTTCACATCGCCAGCCCATTGAAATGCCGTGCGCAACATGGGTCCACCTTGACTTTCCGGGGGGATAATGCGCCCTTCCGCGCCTTCCTTTTCTGCTGATTTTCGGCCCCGGATACCACCATGCACGCCTATCGCTCACACACCTGCGGCGCCCTTCGCGCGACTGACGCGGGCTCCACCGTCCGCCTGTCCGGCTGGGTGCACAGAAAGCGCGACCACGGCGGCCTGCTGTTCATCGACCTGCGCGACCACTACGGCCTGACGCAGCTGGTGTTGCACCCCGCCACGCCGGGCTTCGAGGCGGTGGAGCGTCTGCGGGCCGAGAGCGTGATTTCCGTCGACGGGGAGGTGGTGAACCGCACGGGCGAGACCGTGAACGCCAACCTGCCCACGGGCGAGATCGAGGTGCAGGTCAAGGCGGTGCAGGTGCTGTCCGAGGCCGCCGAGCTGCCCCTGCCGGTGTTCGGAGAGCCTGAGTACCCCGAGGAAATCCGTCTGAAGCACCGCTATCTGGATCTGCGCCGCGAAACCCTTCACCGCAACATCGTGCTGCGGTCCAAGGTGATCCACTCGATCCGTCAGCGCATGGTGGGTCAGGGCTTCCTGGAGTTCCAGACGCCGATCCTGACGGCGTCGTCGCCCGAGGGCGCGCGGGACTTTCTGGTGCCCAGCCGCCTGCATCCGTCGAAATTCTATGCGCTCCCGCAGGCGCCGCAGCAGTTCAAGCAGCTGCTGATGGTGTCGGGCTTCGACCGCTATTTCCAGATCGCGCCGTGCTTCCGGGACGAGGACCTGCGCGCGGACCGTTCGCTGGAGTTTTACCAGCTCGACGTGGAGATGAGCTTCGTCACGCAAGAGGATGTCTTTGCGGCGATCGAGCCGGTCATGCACGGGGTGTTCGAGGAATTCTCCAACGGCAAGGCGGTCGATCCCTATCCGTTCGTGCGCATCGCCTATCGGGAATCCATCGCCAAATACGGCACGGACAAGCCGGACCTGCGCAACCCCATCGAGATGCAGGACGTGTCCGACCATTTCCGCGACGGCGGGTTCGGCCTGTTCAACAAGATTCTGGCGGCGGATGCGAAGAACGCGGTCTGGGCCATCCCGGCCCCGGGCGGCGGCTCGCGAGCCTTCTGCGACCGCATGAACAGCTGGGCGCAGGGCGAGGGCCAGCCGGGCCTGGGCTACATTTTCTGGTCCGAGGACCAGGGCGCCTGGGGCGGTCCGATCGCGAAGAACCTGGGCGCCGAGGCGACCGACGCCCTGATGACGGCGCTGGGCCTGGGGCAGGGGGACGCCGTGTTCTTCGCCGCCGGCGATCCTGCTGGTTTCCACAAGTTCGCGGGCAATGCGCGGATCAAGCTGGGTCAGGACCTGAATCTGGTCAAGGACGACGCCTTCCGCTTCTGCTGGATCGTGGACTTCCCCATGTTCGAGTGGTCCGAGGAAGAGAAGAAGGTCGACTTCAGCCATAACCCCTTCTCCATGCCGCAGGGCGAGCTGGAGGCGCTGGAGAGCAAGGATCCGCTGGATATCCTGGCCTACCAGTACGACATCGTCTGCAACGGCTATGAGCTGTGCTCGGGCGCCATCCGGAACCACAAGCCGGAAATCATGCTCAAGGCCTTCGAGATCGCGGGCTATGGGCCGGAAGTTGTCGAGGCGGAGTTCGGCGGCATGCTGAACGCCTTCCGCTACGGCGCGCCGCCGCACGGGGGTCTGGCGCCCGGTATCGACCGCATCGTCATGCTGCTGGCGGGCGAGCAGGCCATCCGCGAGGTCATCGCCTTCCCCCTGAACCAGCAGGGGCAGGATCTGCTGATGAACGCGCCGTCCGAGGTGGAGGAGCGTCAGCTCAAGGAGCTGCACGTCCGCCTGGCGCCGCCGATCAAGGTCTGAGGCCAGTTTAGAGCGAGAGCCTGAGTCCCGGCGTCGGTGGAATCGCGAAGCGATTTCACCTCAACCGATCAGGCTCTACTCGCCGCCGAACGCGATGATCTGGCGCGGCGCCGGGGCCACCGGCGGGCGCGGCGGCACGGGCACGCGCACATGGCGGCGGGCGCCCGAGCAACCGCCGGAGTTGTTCAGGCGCGAGGGAAGCCGGGTCGTGGCGTCGGCGCAGGCCTCGTTCACCTGCCCCTGTGTGAGATTGCGGACCCGCGACAGGTCCGAGCCCCGGATATCGGCGCGGGACAGGACGGCGCCGGCAAAGTCCGCGCCCGAGAAGCTGCCGTCGCCCAGTTGCGCGGCGCTGAGGTCCGCGTCCCGGAAGCTGGCGTTGCGGAAATCGCCGCCGCGGAAATTGGCGGCCGTGAGCTGGGTGTTGCTGAAATCGGCGCGGGCGGCGTCGGCGTGGCTGAAATCGGCGCCGAACAGCTCGCTGCCGCGCAGCCGTGCGCTCTCCAGCTCGGCGCCGCGGAAATTCACGCCCACCAGTTCGCCGTCAGCGAGGGATGCGTTGTTCAGGCTGGCGCCGGTGAACAGGGCGCCCTGGGCCGTGGCGCCGGTCAGATTGGCGTTGTCGAAGGCCGCGCCGGTGAAGTTGGCGCCCACGATGGTCACGCCGCGCAGGTCGGCGCGGGTGAAGTCCGCGCCGCTGAAGTTTGAGCCCACCAGCTGGGCCCCGCGCAGATTGGCGCCCACGAGGGCCGCGCCGGAGAAATTCGCGCCGGTGAAGCTGGCGCCGGCCAGATCGCGGCCGGACAGTTCGCAACCCCGGCAGGCGCCGCCCAGAGACACCAGACGCGAGACGTCGCGGTCCTGCCAGCTCATCTCGGCGGCGGCGCTCGTTGCAGCGATGCCCGCAGCAACGCCCGCGAAGGCGGCTGCGACGTGGCGGAGGGTGCGGGCGGCGGGTTTCATCACATCTCAACCTTGCCGCTCAAGTGCATGAGAGACCACTTAAATCGCGGTAAGGTCGGCGCCCGGCGCGCGTCCTCAACAAGGCGGGATGTGGAGACCGGCAGGCAGGTTGGTGGTGGCGTCGCCGCAGGCGCGGTCGAGCTGGCGCTGGGTCAGGCCGCGGGCCCCGGCCATGTCCGCCCCCGCCAGATTGGCCCCGGTCAGGGTGGCGCCCGAGAAATTGGCGCCGCGCAGATACGTGCCCACAAAGCTGGCGTTGGTCAGATCAGCGCCGGCGAAGTTCGCCGAGGAGAACACCCCGCCGTAGGCCGCGACGTCCCGCAGATCGGCGCCGGCGAAGCTGGCGCGGTTCAGAACGGCGAGGCTCAGGTCGGCCTGACGCAGGCGGGCGCGGCTAAAGTCCAGCCCGGCGCGCTCCAGTCCGTTGAAATCCGCCTGGAAGAGGTTGCACCCCGGGCAGCTGGAACCGGCGACCGCACGGGCCACCTGGCTGGCGTTCTGGGCCACAGCCGGCGCGGCGAGGGCCAGGACAGCGAGGGCGGCGATGACAGTTCTCATGACGGGACTCCGCAGATGACGGCTCCCATTCTGCAAGATCAGGGCCTAACGCCCCGTTTCATTCATCTGGGGGGCGGCGCCGCAGGAGTCGCATTCGTAGCCGGCGCCCTTTCGCTGCAGGGAGAAGTCGCCGCAGGCGGGGCAGGCGGCGGCCATGGGCTGGTCCGGCGCGGTCGGCGGGGTCCCGGCTTCCCTTTTCTGGCCGAACGGCAGGACCACCAGATTGTCGGGCGCGGCGCCCCGGGCGAAGCCCTTGGAGATGAAGCGTGCGGCGGGAACGGCTTCGGCGTCGCCGCCTTCACCGCCGCCGAGGCCATCAGCGTTCAGGGCGTCGGGATCGGCGTTGGCCAGCTCGGACCGGTCCAGATAGCTGACCGCCAGCTCGCGGAAGATGTAATCCAGGATCGAGGTGGCGGACTTGATGGAGTCGTTGCCCGTGACACGGCCTGCGGGCTCGAAACGGGTGAAGACGAAGGCGTCCACGAACTCGTCCAGCGGCACGCCGTATTGCAGGCCGATGGAGATGGCGATGGCGAAATTGTTCATCAGGCTGCGGAAGGCGGCGCCTTCCTTGTGCATGTCGATGAAGATCTCGCCCAGTTCGCCGTCGTCGTACTCGCCGGTGTGGATGTAGACCTTGTGGCCGCCGACAGCCGCCTTCTGGATGTAGCCCTTGCGGCGGTCAGGCAGCTTGCGGCGGGTGCGGTCGCGCTCCACGACCTTCTCCACGATGCGTTCGGCGACGGGGCGTTCGATGGCCTCGGGCTGGGAAGCGCCGCGTGCGGGCGCCTCGGCCGGCGGCAGATCGAGAAGTCTGCCGAGGGGGGCGGGGTCGGCGGCGATGCGGATGGCGCGCGCACCGGCCAGCGCCCGGCGCGACACCGCGCGCATGGCGTGTTCGCTGGTTGCGTCCCAGTCCATGCGCTCCGGCGCAAGATCCGGCAGGTCGCTGAAGGGGGCGAGGGCGGCGCTCACGTCCGGCGGATCGAGCGTCAGAACCGCGCGCAACGCAGGCGACGCCTCGTCCCAGTCGTTCAGATCCGGATGGCCGAAGGCGTAGGCTGCGGCCAGGGCCTGATCCTCGTCGCTGACGCCCAGATGGGCCAGCAGATCGAAGTCGGGATGATCACGGTCCTGGGCAGTGACCCCAAGGACGTCGTGCAGGAAGCCGGCGTCCAGAACCGGCAGGAAGGCGTCTTCCAGCCGATGAACCGTCGCCAGGGCGGTCTCGACGGCCAACAGCTCCAGATCGGTGAACCCGAACGCCCTGAGGGCGCCGTGGTCCAGACCCGGCGCCGCGACCAGGGTCCGCCGTCCCAGCAAGTGACGCTCGGCGGACTCCACGTCGCCGCCCAGCATCGCGACGGCCTTGACCGCGTGGGGGGACAGGGCCGGGGTCGTCTCGCCCTCGTCCGTCTCGATCAGGATGCGGTGGGGCGCCGCCCCGTCAAGACCGACGCCCAGACGCAGTCCCAGCTCGGCGTCGTCCGAAAACAGGCCGATGAGCGCGTGGCGGAGGCCGTGCTTGCCCGCGGTCTTGAGGGCCTGATCGTACAGGGCCCGGGCGCGGTCGCCGTCGGCCCCCAGCGCGACGGCGGCTTCGGCGCGGGCTGCGGTGATGGCGAGGGTTTCTTCGGCGTGGTCGGCCCAGTCGGGGCAGGCCCGGATCCGGGCCGCCATGTCCGCCGACGCGGCCACGGCCGACGCATGGACCAGAGCGGCGCGCCCGGCGAGCCAGGCCTGACCCTCTTCGGCGGCGGTCGCGAGACCTTGCGCCATGACGGCCTCGCCCGCGCCCGCCAGCGCCAGGGTGATCTGGCGGACGCCGAAGCGCCAGGCCGCATCGTCGGCCGTGCGGGAGAAGCCGCAGGCGGCCTCGATCTCCAGCGCCGTGGTCATCAGGCGCGACAGGACCTCCAGGGCGTCGGGGTCGCTGACGGCCGCCAGGTTGATCGCCATCGCCGGGGCGGCGCCCGCGCCTGCCAGGGCGGCGGCGTCCCGGGGGTCGAAGGCGAGGGTGACCCGGCCGGTGGCCAGGGCGGCGTCCACAGCGGGGCGCGTCTCGGGTGCGCCCGATGCGGCGAGGGCGCGGTCGGACAGGGCGACGACCGGTCGCGCAGCACGCGCCTCTCCGGGCTCCACGTCCGGCAGCCGTCCGCGCGCGGCCAGAAGGATGTCGGCGTCGCGCGCCCCGGCCGCGCGGGCGGCCCGGGCGGCCCGGGCCAGGGCGGGGTTGCGGCGCGGGTCTGCGCAGTCGGCGTCAGGGCCCTCGCAGCGATCGACGGCGGCGGCGACGGCGATCAGCTTGTCGTGCAGGGCGGCGATGGCGTCCTGGCTCAGCCGGGCGGCCTGAAGCTGCCCGGCGTACCGCCTCAATCGGGCGGGTGCGGCGGGATCGGCCAGATCGATGACGTCGCGGTCCGCGGTCTCCAGACCGGCGTCGTCGGCGACCGGATGGATGCGATGCCCGCCGGCGGCGACCGCGCCCGGCGCCGCGAGCCCCAGCAGCACGGCGCCGATCAGCTCGCCGGCGAAGGCGCGCGCCACGCTGACGCTCTCGAACAGGCCTAGCGCGTGTCCCCAGGCGGACAGCCGGACCGCCCAGCGGCCGGGCCCGCCGTCGAGCAACTCGGGGTGCAGGGGCGCGGTCAGGGGTTCGGGGGCGAGATTGGGCAGGTCGCCGGGCAGGGCCTCGGCCCAGTCCAGCCAGGCCTCGACGCGGGCGGAGGGCCAGCCGGCGGGGGCCAGAACCGTCTGGATGCGATCCGGCCGCTCGACGGCGCGCGGCTCGAGAGCCACGGCGGCGGCGGAATCGGTGAACCGGGATGAAAAACGCATCGATGTCTCCGCGGCCATGACGCGAGACTAGGCCGATCGGGGGATCGCGACAATAAATGTGGTTACTCGCGGCCTCTTACCCACAAGATATTGCGAATGACGGCCGTGATCGGAGTGCTGGACGCGGGGCGGCGCGGTTTCTATATTCGCGCCCGTTCAAGCGGCGCGTCGCGCCCTGATTCCCATCACGAAAGCGTCCCAAGTGCTGAACCTGCTGGCCAAGATCTTCACCTGGTGGAACGGGGCCACCATCGGCACCCTGTTCACCGTCGCCAAGCGTGGAGAGCTGGTGGGCACCGACGAGTACGGCAACCGCTATTACCAGTCGCGGGACACGACCAGCTATGACGGTCGCAAGCGCCGCTGGGTGATCTATGACGGCTACGCCGAGGCGACCAAGGTCGCGCCCGAGTGGCACGGCTGGCTGCGCTACACCTACGATGAGGTCCCCTCGGAGCATGATTTTCCGCGCCGATCGTGGGAGCGGCCGCACCTGCCCAATCTGACCGGCACGCCCATGGCCTGGCGTCCGAAGGGCTCGCTGGCGTCCGAAGGCCGCCGCCCGGCCGCGACCGGCGACTATCAGGCCTGGACGCCCGAGGGATGAACCGTCGCGGCAGACTGCTGGCGGGCGTGGTGACCATCGGGCTGGCCGCCGCCGGCATCGGCGTGGCCCAGACCGAACAGAATCCGCAAGAGGCCCAGCCGGTTTCGCAACCTCAGCCCCAGCAGCCGGCTCCAGCTGATCCCGTCGCCGACATCCTGATCCGGCAGCAGGAGGAGCAGGACGCCGCCCGGCGCGCCACCGAAGCCCTGAACCGCGCGCCTGCCGGCGCGCTGATCCAGGCCCAGCCCCGTCCGGCGGAGCCCGTGGAACAGGCCGAGGCGGCCGAACAGGACGAAGCCGAAGACGCCGACGTCGCCGAGACGGACGCGGACGATGGTCCGGAAGTGCTGGAAGAGCCGGAAGAGCCGCCGGCCCGCGAGCGCCGTCCGGTGGCCATCATCCAGGCGCTGGACAAGACCACGGCCGAGACCATGCGTTTCGAGGTTCGCGTGGGCGGACCGCCGGTCCGGTTCCGCAACACCCTGATTTTCACGGCGCGGGCCTGCGAGGTGAACGCCGAGGACGATCCCCAGGAAGAGGCCGCGGCCTATCTGGAGATCCGCTCCCAGCCCAGCGGCACCAACCAGCCCACACAGGCGCGTCAGGTCTTCCGCGGCTGGATGTTCGCCTCCGCCCCGACGGTCAATCCGCTGGAGCATCCGAACTATGACGCCTGGGTCGTGGGCTGCAGGAGCTAGGCCGACGCTTTGAGGGAGAGCGAGATGAAACGACAAAGACCGCTGAAGAAGAGCGAAACCGTCGAGATTCGTCTGCCCTATGTGACCAAGACGGCCTTCATGGCCCGGTGTCGGGCTGAAGGCCGCACGGCCAGCGACGCCATTCGCAGCTTTATAGACGCGGAACTGGATCGATCAGAGGAAGTCCGGTCGCCCGTGCGCCCGGGGTGGAGCCCGCTGCTGGCGGCCGCTGCGGCGGGGCTGGCGCTGGGAGCGGCCGCTGCGCCCTCGCTGGCGCAGTCCGTGGCGCCGAGCAAGGCGGCTTTCGACCACCTGGACCGTGATCACGACGGCGTGCTTCGCTTCGACGAGTTTCGCGCCCGCTAGCGGATCCGCAGAAGAAACCGGTCCCACTGGAGGTTCAGCCAGGTCCACGGCTTCAACACGCCGGCGCCCGGGCGCCAGGACGCCGCGACGAACTCGGCCCTTCCGACAATATTCCCCGCCGGCAGCAGGCCGACGCCGACTTCGGACGGCCAGCGACTGTCCAGCGAGTTGTCGCGATTGTCGCCCATCATGAAATACTGTCCTTCCGGGACCTGATAGACCGTGGTGTCGTCGCCGGGCAGGCCGGGACCGCCGTCATAGGTGACATAGCCTCTGTCGGCGGCGAGGGTCTCGCGGACTTCACGCACCTGCCGTTGCGGGGCGTCGTGGTCGCGGACGAAGCCCAGGGGGGTCTGGTCGATGGCGTGCCCGTTGACGAAGACCTGACCGGCGCGGACCTGGACCGCGTCGCCCGGCAGGCCGACCACCCGCTTGATCCAGACCTGTGCGGGATCTCGCGGCAGGCGGAAGACGACGACATCTCCCCGCGCCGGGGACCGTTCGAACAGACGGCCCGCGCCCATCGGCAGATTGAGGGGCAGGGAGGCCCGGCTCCAGCCGTAGGCGTATTTGGACACGACGATGTAGTCGCCGGTGACCAGCCCCGGCTCCATCGACGACGAAGGGATGGTGAAGGGCTGAACCAGCACACTCCGGACGACGGTCGCCAGGATCAGGGCCACGACGAGGGTGCGCGCAAGGTCGCGGGCTTCGCCCGCAGCGGAAGGCCCTGGCGGGACGGCGGAGGGGGCGGGTGATGAGGTTCGGGTCATGGCCCATGGTCGCCGGATCGAGTTGCAGCGCCAGTCCGGCCTTGTCCGGACAGCGCATCAATCGTGTCCGGACAGGGAATCAGTCGCGCACGACGGCCCAGTCCACGGCTTCAGCGCCGGTCATCGGCGTCGTCAGGGCCGTCTGGTCCACCGCAACCGTCAGGGCAGGCTTCAGCAGCCGCAAATAGGCCGCCTGGGGCGTTTCCACGGCGCCGAACTGGCTGAGGTGATCGGTCAGGAACTGGGCGTCCAGGAGGGTCCAGCCGCCCTTGCGCAGGCGCGCGACCAGATGGACAAGGGCCACCTTCGAGGCGTCGCGCGCACGGCTGAACATGCTCTCGCCGAAGAAGGCCCCGCCCAGAGACACCCCGTACAGGCCGCCCACCAGTCGCCCGTCCTGCCAGCATTCGACCGAATGAACGAAACCCCGGGCGAACAGGGCGGCGTAAAGCCGGCGGATCGGGGCGTTGATCCAGGTATCCTCGCGCTCAGGGCCCTGCGCCGCCGCACAACCGTCCAGCACGGCTTCAAAGGCGGTGTCGACCCGCACCTCGAACGGCTCGCCGCGAACGGTGCGGCGCAGGCGCGACGGAATGTGGAAGGCGTCCAGCGGGATGACCCCGCGCTGTTCCGGCTCGATGATGAAGACGCGCGGGTCGTCGCGCGTCTCGGCCATCGGGAACACGCCCCCGGCGTAACAGGCCAGCAGGTCCTCGGGGCCGAAACCGCCGAAGGGCCCGCCGGCGCTGTCGTCGTGTGTGGTCAGGCCCCGGCGCCCTTCTGGCGCTTCGCCCAGTTCTCCAGCCAGTGGATGTCGTAGTCACCGGACAGGATGTCGGGCTCGTTCAACAGCTTCTGGAACAGGGGAATGGTGGTGTCGATGCCGCCCACCACCATCTCGTTCAGGCTGCGCTTGAGGCGGGCGACGCACTCGGCGCGGTCGCGGCCATGCACGATCAGCTTGCCGATCAGGCTGTCGTAATAGGGCGGGATCGAATAGCCGGTGTAGATGGCGCTATCCAGCCGCACGCCCAGACCGCCCGGGGCGTGGAAGTCGTTCACCAGACCCGGCGAGGGTGTGAAGGTCTCGGAATTCTCGGCGTTGATGCGCACCTCGATGGCGTGGCCTTTGAAGGTGACCTCGTCCTGGGTGAAGCTGAGCGGTTCGCCCGCAGCGATGCGGATCTGTTCGCGAACCAGATCGACGCCGGTGATCATCTCCGTGACCGGATGCTCGACCTGCAGACGGGTGTTCATCTCGATGAAGAAGAACTCGCCGTCCTCCCACAGGAACTCGATGGTGCCGACGCCCAGATAGCCGATCTTGCCGATGGCCTTGTTGACCGTCTCGCCGATGGCGGCGCGCTCCTTCGCCGTCAGGGCCGGGGAGGGGGCCTCCTCCAGCACCTTCTGGTGGCGGCGCTGCAGGGAGCAGTCGCGCTCGCCCAGGTGCACCACGTTGCCGTGGCTGTCGGCGATGACCTGGATCTCGATGTGGCGGGGCTTCTGGAGGTAGCGCTCCATGTAGACGGCGCCGTTGCCGAAGGCGGCCAGGGCCTCGGACTGGGCGGTCTGGACGGCCTCGACCAGATCATCGGCGGTCAGGGCCACCTTCATGCCGCGTCCGCCGCCGCCCGCCGCCGCCTTGACGATCAGGGGGAAGCCGATGGCCTTGGACGCCTCGATGGCCGCCTCGACGGTTTCCACCTCGCCGTCCGAGCCGGGCACGCAGGGGATGCCGGCCTCCAGCACCGTCTGCTTGGCGGTGATCTTGTCGCCCATGATGCGGATGTGCTCGGGGCGCGGCCCGATGAAGGTCATGCCGTGGGCTTCGACGATCTCGGCGAAGCGGGCGTTCTCCGACAGGAAGCCGTAGCCGGGGTGGATGGCCTGGGCGCCGGTGATCTCGGCCGCGGCGATGATCGACGGGATGTTCAGATAGGACTTGGCCGCGGGGGCCGGGCCGATGCAGACGCTCTCGTCGGCCAGGCGCACCCACATGGCGCCCCGGTCAGTCTCGGAGTGCACCGCCACGGTGGAGATTCCCATCTCCTTGCAGGCGCGATGGATGCGCAGGGCGATCTCGCCCCGGTTCGCGATCAGGACCTTGGTGAACATGGCCTAGTCCTCGAGCAGGACGAGGGCTTCGCCGAATTCCACCGGCTGGGCGTCGCCCACCATGATGTCGACCACCACGCCGTCGCGGGGCGCCGCGATGGGGTTCATGGTCTTCATGGCCTCGACGATCAGCAGGGTCTGGCCCTTCTTGACCTTGTCGCCCGCCTGCACGAAGGGCGGCGCCTCCGGCGAGGGCTTCAGATAGGCGGTGCCGACCATGGGCGACTTCACCTCTTCGCCCTTGCGGGAGACGATGGTGGCCGGGTCCGACGGCATGGAGGCGGGCGCGGCGACGGGGGCCGGCGCGGCCTGGGCCGGGGCGGCGGCGTACTGCACCGGGGCGGCGGCCATGGTCAGCTCGCGGGCCACGCGGATCTTCAGATCGCCGCGCTCCACCTCGATCTCGGTCAACTCGGTGTCATTGAGGATGTCGGCCAGCTGCCGCACCAGCGCGGTGTCGATTTCGCCCGCCGGGTCGTTCGGCAATTTCTTGTCGGTCTTGCTGTCAGCCATGAGGTCGATAAGCCTTCGTGTGAGTCTTTAAGAACGAGCCGAACCACCGGCGCGTTCCTGCGCCAGCCGCAGGGCGGCCCTGACCGCCAGCTCGTAGCCGTGGGGGCCGAGGCCCGAAATGACGCCGGTCGCAGCCAGCGAGACATAGGAATGACGCCGGAATTCCTCCCGCGCCGCCGGATTGCTCAGATGGCACTCAATGACCGGAATGTCCAAGGTCTTGAGCGCATCCAGCAGGGCCACCGAGGTGTGGGTGAAGGCCGCGGGGTTGATGACAAGGGCCGAAGCCTTGCCACGCGCCTCGTGAATCCAGTCCACCAGTTCGCCCTCGTGGTTGGACTGGTGGAAGACGATTTCCGCGTCCGGCGCGGCGGCGCGGCACAGGGCCTCGATGTCGGACAGGGTCTGCCGCCCGTAGATTTCCGGCTCCCGCTGCCCAAGCAGGTTGAGGTTGGGCCCGTTCAGCACATAGATGATGTCAGATCGGGCCATGGGCTCCGCCGCTCGCGATTCCGGGCGGTCTTTTAGCTGAACGCGCGGGCGGGGCAAAGTCCGACCGCAGAAGAGGTTGACCTACCGTCATGCGTATCGAAGTCAACGGCGAACACCGCGAGATCGAGGCCGGCACCATCCTCGATCTGGTCGAGACGCTGGGCCTGAACCCGAAGAAGGTGGCCGTGGAGCGCAACCTGGAGATTGTGCCGCGGTCCCTGCACGCCGAGACCCTGCTGGGCGACGGCGACCGGATCGAGATCGTGCAGCTGGTGGGCGGGGGCTGACCCCCGCCGCACCCGATCAGAACCGGAAGCTGGCCCGCAGCAGCAGGGCGTAGCGCACGTAGTCGTCGAGGAACTCCGCATCGGCTTCGACCGCCAGCATTCCCAGGTCGTTGCCGACATTGAGGCGCAGGCCGACGATCGGGCCGCCGCCCTCGAGGCTGTCGGCCGCCAGATCGAAGGACGAGCCGCCGCTGAGGAAGCGGGCCGTGGTGACGCCGCCGTCATGGGAGATGATCTGGCGCCAGCCCACGCGGATTTCCGGGCGCAGCCACTGGTTCTCGCCGAAGCCCATGCCGAAGTTCAGGGCCGCAGTGGACGAGAAGATGTGGCCTTCGCGGTCCTCGATGGCGAGGTCGAAGCCGTCGCCGCCGCCGGTTTCCTCGAAACCGTCCTCGTTCAGGCCGAAGTACTCGACGATCACTTCCGGGCGCAGGCTGTAGCGGCCGAAATTGCGCTCGTAGGAGGCGCCGGCCCCAGCCGTGATGGTGTAGCCGTTCCAGTCGGCGTCAGCGCGGCGGAGCACGCCCTCGCCGACGAACTGGCGCACTGACTCAAAGCTCGCGTAGCCTCCTGCCGCACGGGCCCAGGTGGTCCAGGCGCCGCCCTGTGCGCGCCAGTACAGACCCAGTTCGATCAGGCTGGCGGACAGGCGTTCCTCGGCCGCAGCCGCAGGATCCTCGAGATCAGAGGACGTGAAGGCCGTGGAGACCCCGATGGCGCCGAAGCTGGTGCCCCGCTCCACGCCGCCGGCGAAGCCGAAGCCTTCGGACTTGAAGCCGTAGGCGTCGCCCGTTTCCTTGTCGGCGTGGAAGTTGATCTCCTGCAGCCAGGCGCTGGTCTCGCCACGCGCGGCGCTGTTGTTGCGGCCGGACAGGGCGCGGGTCACCGCGTCGACGCCCGAAGCCAGCGAGATCAGGGCGCCGCCCGAGTGATCCGGCAGCATCTGCTCGTAAACGCCCAGCAGGCTGTCCCGGTCATTCTGGGCCAGGAAGGCTTCGCGCAGCTCCTCGTCGCCGCCCAAGGCGTTGTAGACCGCGTCATAGGCGGCGCTTTCGGAGGCGATCATGCCGATCTCGTCCGCGGACCGGCGCCGGACGTCGACGAAGACCTGCCCGGCCGCTTCGTCGCCACGGGCTTCCACGACAAACAGGAAGGGCGAATTCTCGGTGAGGGAGTCCTGATCGATGGCGCCGAACGAAAGCTCGTCGGCCTGCACAATGAGGTAGCTCGTGGGATCGTCCACGAGCGAGGTGAACCGGACGCCGAGGCCGGCGCCGTCAGCGAACGTCGCCGCTCCCGAGACGTTGAAGCCGGCGACGGCGGTGTTCGTAACCGGGTCCACGGCGTCGTTGGCGGGATCCACGGTGACGACCAGGGCGCCGTCCTCTCCGACCGTCAGGTTGGCGATGTCGAGGACTTCATCCTGCTGGGCGTCGAGAATGCCGCCCTGGATGTCGATGGACAGCAGTCCGTCGGCGCTGGAAAGACGGCCCCGGACCTCCGCGTCGCCGCTGATGATCAGCGAGTCGGCGCCGCCGCCGAAGTCGATATCCCCGTTTACGATGCCGTCGCGGATATCCACGGTGTCCGCACCGGACCCCAGCAGGATGTCGCCATTGATCACCGGCGTGATGATGCCGTTGCTCGGCGGATTTTCCTCGTCATAGTCCAGCACCAGCTGGGTGAGGTCGACACCGGTCGTGTTGGCGCTGACGTCGATGGCGATCCAGTCGCCGGTCGTCGGGAGGGTTTCGCCATCCTCGTCGGTCGACGGCGACACTGCCCCGCTGATGATGCCGATATTGTCGATCTGCGTGAGCGACCCGCTCAGGTCACGGATCGCAACCACCGAGGCGCCCGAGCCCGCGGCCTGACTGCGGATGCTGCCCGAGTTGTACAGGCTCTGGATATTCGCGCCGGCCTCGATCAGCAGGGCGTTCGACACGTCGGCCCCGTCTGTTGCGATACTGGTCGTGATGTTGCCGTCGTTGTAGAAGGTGGGCGTGGATGCCCCCGAGCCGATGTGCAGACCGGTGGCGTTCGCCTCCACGGCCGTGGCGACGATCTCGCCTTCATTGCGGATGCCGCCCTCGATGACGACGGCCTGGCCGCCGTCGACGCCCACCCGGATGGAGGTGGAATTCACCCCGTCGAAAACACCTGCCGCAGTCACGCCGCCGCGATTGATGAAGCCGTAGGCGGCGCCGTCTTCGCCCACGAGTCCCAGGGTCACATCGTTTGAGGTCGAGCCGATCTCGATGGCGGGCGCGGAGCCAATGGACAGGATGGTCGCCGACGTCTGTTCGCTGTCCGGAACGCCGTCGCCGTCGGTGTCGGGGTTTTCTTCATCCTCATCATCGTCTTCATCGTCATCGTCGACGGGAGGCGCAACGGTGGCCAGAAGGACGCCGCCGGCCACGTTCGCGCCGATACGGACGGCCGGGCCGCCGATGAGAAGGTCGTCCGGGTCCAGGCCCTCGAGCACGTCCTCGTTTGATGGCCGACTGTTGTAGCGGAAGCCGGTGGCCGAGATCGATCCGTCGATTCTCACGCCGCCGGCCACATCACCTTCCAGGGAGACTGCGACAGAGTCTTCTCCCAGCGCCACAACGCTGCCGCCAATCCAGACGTCGCCGCCCACGGCGCCTTCGGACCGAACGCCATAGGCGTTGTCGCCCCTGACGCTGATGGCGCCGCGCGACACGAGATCGCCGGTCAGATCGGCTTCCGTGCGGACTCCGTAGGAGTCGTTGCCCTGAACCGTGATGGCGCCCTGACGCCCGAGGGTGACGTCGCCGTCGAGGGGTGCGCCGCCGACGACCCGGATGCCGTAACGGTCGCTGCCTTCCGAAAACGGTCCGTCAAGATCGCCGTCGTCATCGTCGTCTTCGGCTTCGTAATCCTCGGTAATGGAGATGCGGCCGTCCATTGTGATGGAGCCGGCGTTTCCGCCCTCCGCAAGAATGCCGGTCGCGCCGTCCGCGGCGTCCTCGAACTCGATGGAGCCGCCGTTTTCCACGATGACGTCATTGTCGGAGTCGAGCGTGATCGCGACGCCGGTGTCCAGCTCGATGGCGCCGTCTTCGTCGACCGTGACGTCTGCGGGCGAACCGTTGCTCGCCGTGGAGGTCTGGATCGGCGTGGTGCGCGTGGTGTCGATGACCACCTGGGCCTGGACGCCGCCGGCGGCGAGAGCGAGAGGAGCGAGCGCGACGGCGGCCGCGAGCAGTTTACGCATGAATGAAGAACCCCTAGGTGACGCGCGCTCGGAACGGCATGACCCCTATCGTATCCGAGGCCAGGCAATATGCCTCAACTTTCCCGAAAGTGAGGCGATTGCAAGGCCGCTCTCTCATAGCGGCGATCAAACGCCGGTGCAAAGCCGGCCATATTGCAGCCATCAGAAACCTTGACCGTTATCCATTCCACGCCCACGCATCCCACCCTGTCGCCAATGCGTTGGGGCGTCGGACACACAGTCGGAGTACGTGAATGATCGACGTTCAGGAGAACGAGGTGCAGCTGATTCCCGGGCGGGACGAGAAGGTGGCGACCACCTTCAGCGCCGTGAAGGGCGCGTCAGCGGATCCCCGGACCCGAATGGTCGACACCACCATGCTGTATGCGCCCCGCTCCGGCGGCGTGAAGCGCTATCTGCTGACGAAGAAGGCGTGGCTGGAGGCCAACCGGCCGGAAATCGCCCATACCCTCGTCGTGCCCGGGGCGCGATACAACGCGCGGCCGGGCCTGCTGACTCTCCAGTCGCCCAAGCTGCCGTTCGGCGACGGCTACCGCTGGCCCACCTCCATCAAGCGCTGGAGCGCCTGGGTGGCGGCCATGCAGCCGCACCTGATCGAGGCAGGCGACCCCTACACGCCCGGCCAGGCGGCGCTGGACGCCGGTCAGCGTGCGGGGTGCCCGGTCATCGGCTTCTGCCATTCAGACCCGGCGGCGCTGGCGGCGCTGCACTTCGGCGAATGGGCCAAGAAGCCCGTGGAGAAGCGCTGGTCGAAGCTGTTCTGCCAGTTCGACCGGGTGATTTCGCCCAGTCGCTACATCGCCCGTCGGCTGGAAGAGGCGAGGGTGCCCAATATCGTGGTCCAGCCCCTGGGCGTCGAGATCGACACGTTCCGCCCGGAGCGGGCGGACCGGGCCGGCCTGCTGAAACAGCTCGGCCTGAAAGCCGACGCGCGGCTGCTGGTGTTCGCCGGGCGGCCGGCGCGCGAAAAGAACATCGATGTGCTGATCCGCGCGGTGCAGAAGCTGGGCGCGCCCTATCATCTGGTGCTGGTCGGTGCTGGCATGGGGCTGCCGCGCGAGGATCGGGTGATTTCCCTGCCGTACGAATCAGATCCGAAGGCTGTGGCGCGGATCGTGGCCAGCTGCGACGCCTTCGTGCACGCCAATGACCACGAGCCCTTCGGCCTGATCGTCCTTGAGGCCATGGCTTGCGGTCGACCCGTGGTGGGCGTGAACGCTGGCGGGGTGGCCGAGACGGTGGACCGCGAGGTCGGCGAACTGGCCAGGGCCGCCGAACCTGTCGCCTTCGCCGCCGCCGTTGAAGCGCTGTTCGAACGGGATGTGGAAGCGCTCGGCCAGGCTGCGCGAAAGCGCGCGGTGGAGCGATTCGCCTGGGGCCGCGTCTTTGAGGACCTGTGTGTGGTCTATGGCGAGGTGAGCGGCCAGGCCGCGTTTGTGATGCCGAGGCAGGTCCAGCCGGTTCACTGAGACGGACTGGACCGGAACGGAGCCCCGCGGCGACGGCGCGCGCCGGGAGTGGCGGCTACGATTGATTGTGGGGGAAGTGAAAAGCGCCATTCCCTCCAAGGAAGGAATGGCGCGAGTGACGGGGCTCGAACCCGCGACCTCCGGCGTGACAGGCCGGCACTCTAACCAACTGAGCTACACCCGCGTATTCCCTCGTCGCGAAGCAGTGCGCCGCGGCGAGGGGCGTCGTTTAGGCGGCGCCCCTCGCGCCGTCAAGCGGCATAAGTCACGAAATTACCGCTCGGCCCGTTCGGGGGCCGCCGGGCCCACCGGATTGGCGGGCTGGGCGGCCTCGGCCGGGGTCGGAACATCGTAGTGAACCCCCGCACCGGGCCCCAGCGGCAGGGCGGCGGCGGCCCATGCGCCGGTCATGATCGAGCCGAAGATCATGAAGGTGATGGAATAGGGGATCATGATCGCCATCAGGCTGCCCATGCCGAAATCCCGATCCCACCGCTGGCAGAAGGTCAGGACCAGCGGGAAATAGACCATGAGGGGCGTGACGATGTTGGTGACCGAATCGCCCATGCGGTACGCGGCCGTGGTCATCTCGGGGCTGATGCCCAGCAGCATCAGCATGGGCACCAGAATGGGCGCCAGGAACGCCCACTTGGCCGAGGCCGAGCCCACGAAGATGTTGATGACCGCCGCCACGATGACAATGGCGAAGAGCAGCCCGAAGGTGTTGAGGCCGGACTGGCTGATCAGTTCGGCCCCGCCGATGGCCATGATGGCCCCGAGATTGGACCAGTTGAACATGGCCACGAAGTGCGCGGCCACGAAGGCCAGCACGATGTAGGGCGCCATGTCGGCCATGGCTTCGGAGGTCATCCGTACGATGTCGCGGTGCGACTTCACCGTTCCCGCAGCGATGCCGAAGGCCACCCCGGTGAGCAGAAACAGGACGAAGAAGGCGGCCACCAGCGAATGGTAGAAGGGCTGGAGACGGGCCTCGGGCGCCGCCTCGGCGTCCACGAGGGGCGCGTCAGGCAGCAGGACCATCGCGGCGAAACCGCCGATGACCAGCAAGGCCATCAGGCCGGCCCACCACAGGCCGCGCGATTCGCCTTTGGTCAGATCGCCTTCGCCCACCTGAACGGGCGCGTCCTCCCGGGCGGACCAGGCGCCGAGGCGGGGCTCGATGATCTTGTCGGTGACCCACCAGCCCAGCGGGACGAACAGCAGGGTCATGGCGGTGATGAAGAACCAGTTGCCGGCGATATTGGCCGTCCAGGACGGATCCAGCAGCTGTGCGGCCGGTTCGGTGATGCCCAGCAACAGGGCGTCCAGCTGACCCGGAAAGATGTTGGCCGAGAAGCCGGCGGACACGCCCGCGAACCCTGCGGCGATACCCGCGATGGGGTGGCGACCGGCGGCGGCGAACAGCACGCCGGCGAGGGGCACCAGCACCACATAGGCGGCGTCGGCCGCGTGATTGCCGACGATGCCGATGAAGATCACCAGGGGGGTCAGAAGGAATTTCGGCGCGTTGCTGACCCCTGCGCGCATGGCGGCGGAGAACAGGCCTGTGCGCTCCGCCACGCCGGCGCCCAGCATGACCACCAGCACATACCCCAGCGGCGCGAAGCCGGTCAGGGTGCGAGGCATGTCCTCGAACAGGCGGCGGAGGTTTTCGGAGGAAACCAGACTCTGGGCTGTGATGGCGTCCCCTGTGACCGGGTTCAACGCCGCCCAACCGGCGTAGGCGGCGAAGACGCTCACGCCCATCAGGATGGCGATCAGCCACACGAAGATGAAAACCGGATCCGGGAGCTTGTTGCCCGCCTTTTCGACCCCGTTCAGAAGCCAGTTGCCGATCCCCATCGACGCTCTCCTTTTGATTGATCCCGCTCAGCGTTACTATTCCGACCGAACCGGACCGTGTCAGCAAAAAAGCGCAGGGTCACTGCGAACCGTTCTCAATAAAATCCTTGCGCGTCATGGGTTTGAACCGTTCGCGTGTTGGGTCTAGAAGACGCCGAATCCGCCGCCCTCCCCGGCGAACGAGGCTTGGTCTCCATGAACGAATTTTTGCTGGAATATCTGCCGATCGTGGTCTTCTTCGGGATCGCGACGGTGCTTGGGCTCGGCTTCATGATCGCCGCCTGGGTGCTGGCGCCCAAGAATCCCGACACCGAGAAGCTGTCGGCCTATGAGTGCGGCTTCAACGCCTTCGACGATGCGCGGATGAAGTTCGACGTGCGCTTCTATCTGGTGTCTATCCTGTTCATCATCTTCGATCTGGAAATCGCCTTCCTGTTCCCGTGGGCGGTGGCGATGATGGGCATGCCGGGCGAGCACATGATCTTCGCGTTCTGGTCGATGATGGTGTTCCTGGGCGTGCTGACCATCGGGTTCCTTTACGAATGGAAGAAGGGGGCCCTGGAATGGCAGTGACCGCCAAGACGGCCTCGGGCCTGGTCGTGCCGCCCGCCTACGGCGCCGGTGCGCGTTCGACGGTCGAGGGATACGATCCCAAGAAGCACGACCGGTTCTTCGAGCAGGTCAGCGACGAGCTGGACCAGCGCGGTTTCATCACGGCGCCGCTGGACGACGTCATCACCTGGGCCCGCACCGGCAGTCTGATGTGGATGACCTTCGGCCTGGCCTGCTGCGCGGTCGAGATGATGCAGGCGTCCATGCCGCGCTACGACATGGAGCGTTTCGGCATGGCGCCGCGCGCGAGCCCGCGTCAGTCGGACCTGATGATCGTGGCCGGCACCCTGACCAACAAGATGGCGCCGGCTCTGCGCAAGGTTTACGACCAGATGCCGGACCCGCGTTACGTACTGTCTATGGGTTCGTGCGCCAATGGCGGCGGATACTACCACTATAGTTACAGTGTTGTTCGTGGTTGCGACCGCGTTGTGCCTGTGGACGTCTATGTGCCGGGGTGCCCGCCGACGGCGGAGGCGCTGCTGTACGGACTGCTGCAGCTGCAGAAGAAGATTCGCCGCACCGGGACGATCGACCGATGACCGATGTGATGAGCAAGACGGACAAGGCGCTCGGCACGCTGGGCCGCGCGATCCAGAAGGCGGGCGGCAAGACCGTGACCGGCTGGAGCGTGGCGTTCGGCGAGCTGACGATCGAGGCGCGCCGCGACGACATCGTGGCGGTGATGACGACGCTGCGCGATCAGTTCGAGTTCCAGCAGATGACCGATCTGGCCGGGGTGGACTATCCCGAGCGGGCCGAGCGGTTCGACGTGGTCTATCATCTGCTGTCGCTGACGAAGAACCTGCGCGTGCGGGTGCGGGTGATGACCGACGAGCGGGCGCCCGTGCCCAGCATCACGGGCGTCTATCCCGTGGCTGACTGGTTCGAGCGCGAGGCGTTCGACATGTACGGCATGCTGTTCTCGGGACACCCGGACCTGCGCCGGCTGCTGACCGACTACGGCTTCCAGGGCTATCCCCTGCGCAAGGACTTCCCCATGACCGGCTATGTGGAGGTCCGCTACGACGAGGCGCAGAAGCGGGTGGTCTATGAGCCCGTCAAACTGGCCCAGGAATTCCGCCGGTTCGATTTCCTGTCGCCGTGGGAAGGCGCCGAGTACGCCGCGCCGGTTCTGCCGGGCGACGAGAAGGCGATCGGCTCGGCCGGCAAGCCCAGCGGAGGCAAGGCGTGATGGCTGACGGTCACGACACGGTGCGCAAGGCGGACCTCGACGCGCGAGACGAAACCGCGCTGGAAACCGGCGCCATGGCCTTCGCCGCGCCGGTGAAGGATATGGACGACCGCAAGTTCACCATCAATTTCGGGCCCCAGCACCCGGCGGCGCACGGCGTGCTGCGTCTGGTGCTGGACCTGGACGGCGAGGTGGTGACGCGGGTGGACCCGCACATCGGCCTGCTGCACCGGGGCACGGAAAAGCTGATGGAGGCGCGGACCTACCTTCAGAACATCCCGTACTTCGACCGCCTCGACTATGTGGCGCCGATGAATCAGGAGCACGCCTTCTGCCTGGCCATCGAGAAGCTGGTGGGCATCGAGGTGCCGTACCGCGCCCAGCTGATCCGGGTGCTGTATTCGGAAATCGGCCGGATCCTGAGCCACCTGCTGAACATCACCACCCAGGCCATGGACGTGGGCGCCCTGACCCCGCCGCTGTGGGGCTTCGAGCAGCGCGAACAGCTGATGGTGTTCTATGAGCGCGCCTCCGGCTCGCGCCTGCACGCCAACTATTTCCGTCCCGGCGGCGTCCACCAGGACCTGCCCGACGACCTGATCAACGACATCTCGAAATGGTGCGAGGCCTTCCCGTCCGCCCTGAAGGACATCGAGAGCCTCGTCACCGAGAACCGCATCTTCAAGCAGCGCAACGTGGACATCGGCGTGGTGTCCAAGGACGAGGCCCTGGCGTGGGGCTTCTCGGGCGTGCTGCTGCGCGGTTCGGACATTCCGTGGGACCTGCGGAAATCGCAGCCGTACGAATGCTACGCCGAGATGGAATTCGACATTGTCGTGGGCAAGAACGGCGACTGCTGGGATCGCTACCTCTGCCGCATCGAGGAGATGAAGCAGTCAGTGCGGATCATGGAGCAGTGCATTCACAAGCTCCGGAATTTCCGTGGCCCGGTGATGACCGAGAACAACAAGGTCGTGCCGCCGCGCCGGGGTGAGATGAAGCGCTCGATGGAAGCGCTGATCCATCACTTCAAGCTGTACACCGAAGGCTTCCACACGCCGGAAGGCGAGGTCTATGCAGCGGTCGAGGCGCCCAAGGGCGAGTTCGCCGTCTATCTGGTGTCCGACGGCACCAACAAGCCGTACCGCTGCAAGATCGTGGCGCCCGGCTTCAAGCACCTGCAGGCCATGGACTGGATGAACCGGGGCCACATGCTGGCCGACGTGTCCGCCATCCTGGGCTCGCTCGATATCGTGTTCGGAGAGGTGGACCGATGAGCGTCCGACGTCTTGCCAAGGATCAACCGGCCTCGTTCGCCTTTTCGAAGGACACGAAGAAGAAGGCCGACTGGTGGATCGGCAAATATCCGGCGGAGCGAAAGGCTTCGGCGGTGATCCCGATCCTGTGGCTGGTTCAAAAGCAGGAAGGCTGGGTTTCCGAGCCCGCCATTCGCGCCATCGCCGAGCTGCTGGCCATGCCGTTCATCCGGGTGCTGGAGGTGGCGACTTTCTACACCATGTTCCAGCTGGAGCCCGTGGGCCGGACCGCGCTGATCCAGGTGTGCGGCACCACGCCGTGCATGCTGCGCGGGGCCAATGAGCTGATGGCCACCTGCCGCGAGAAGATCGGGGCCAAGGACCATCTGTCCGCCGACGGCCGCTTCACCTGGCAGGAAGTGGAATGCCTGGGGGCCTGCGCCAATGCGCCCATGGCCCAGATCAACGACTACTATTTCGAAGACCTGACGCCGGAAACCCTGGCGCAGATCATCGACGATTTCGCCGCGGGCAAGACGCCCAAGGCCGGCTCCTATGTGGGCCGCACGTCGTCGGAGCCCGAGGGCGGGGCGACGACCCTGACCGATCCCAAGCTGTATGACGGCTCGGCGGCCCAGCCGATCGCCAAGCTGCCCAACAGCGAACCGGCGAAGGAGCCGGCGTGATGGACAAGGTCGAGCTGGACAACGCCGAGGGCCGCAAGGCCTACCGTGACGAGCTGAACGGCGTGGCGCGGCCCTACCGCTGGGCCGGGCTGGTGTTCATTGTCATCGGCGCCTTCGTGCTGTGGGGCTCCACGCGCGGCTGGGCGGGTCTGACCGAGAGCGCCCAGGTCTGGGGCTACGGCGCCCTGGCGATCGGCTGGGTTCTGTTTCTGACTGCGACGTTCCTTCGGACGCGCCACCACAAGCGCCGCATGGCGCAGGGACTGTAAGACATGGTCGGCATTCTCGAAGACAAGGACCGCATCTTCACCAACCTCTACGGCTTCCATGACTGGACGCTGGAGGGGGCGAAGACACGCGGGGCGTGGAACGCGACGGCGGACATGCTGGCGCTGGGCCGCGACTGGGTCATCACCAACGTCAAGAACTCGGGCCTGCGCGGCCGGGGCGGCGCCGGTTTCCCGACCGGGCTGAAGTGGTCCTTCATGCCCAAGGAGGTGAAGGACCGGCCGCACTATCTGGTGGTCAACGCCGACGAATCCGAGCCGGGCACCTGCAAGGACCGGGAGATCATGCGCCACGATCCGCACCTGCTGATCGAAGGGTGCCTGATCGCCAGCTTCGCCATGCAGGCCCACGCCTGCTACATCTATCTGCGCGGCGAATATGTGCTGGAGCGCGAGCGCATGGAGGCCGCGGTCAAGCAGGCCTATGACGCCCGCCTGATCGGCAAGAACAACATCCATGGCTGGGACTTCGACGTCTACATCCACCACGGCGCCGGGGCCTATATCTGCGGCGAGGAGACGGCTCTGCTGGAGTCGCTCGAGGGTAAGAAGGGCCAGCCCAGGCTCAAGCCGCCGTTCCCGGCGGGCGCGGGCCTGTATGGCTGCCCCACCACGGTGAACAATGTGGAGTCCATCGCGGTCACGGGCACGATCCTGCGGCGCGGAGCGGAATGGTTCGCGGGCTTCGGCCGCCCGAACAACACCGGCACCAAGATCATGTCGATCTCGGGCCACGTGAACCGCCCGTGCAATGTGGAAGAGGCCATGTCCATTCCGCTGCGCCAGCTGATCGAGGATCACTGCGGCGGCGTGCGGGGCGGCTGGGACAATCTGAAGGCTATCATCCCCGGCGGATCGTCGGTGCCGATGATCACCCGCGAGATGGCGGAATCGGCGCTGATGGACTTCGACTCCCTGCGCGACATGCGCTCGGGTCTGGGCACGGCGGCGGTGATCGTGATGGACCAGTCCACCGATCTGGTGAAGGCCATCGCCCGCATCAGCTATTTCTACAAGCACGAGAGCTGCGGCCAGTGCACGCCTTGCCGCGAGGGCACCGGCTGGATGTGGCGGGTGCTGGAGCGCATGTCCGTGGGCGACGCCGATCCGTCGGAGATCGACCTGCTGCTGGACGTGGCGGGTCAGGTGGAAGGGCATACCATCTGCGCCCTGGGCGACGCCGCGGCGTGGCCGGTGCAGGGCCTGATCCGGCACTTCCGCCACGAGATCGAGGACCGCATCACCACCTATCGCAACGCCCGCGGCGCCTACGCCGGCCACGCGATCGCGGCGGAGTAGGGGATGCGCAACGCCTTTTCCATCATCGCCCTGACGGCCGTTCTGGCCGCCTGTTCGCAGGCGGAGGAGCCCGCCTCGGCGCCGGAGACGGCGGCCGAGCCGGCCGTGGTGACCCAGGCCACGCCCGAGGCGCTGGACCAGGCGGGGCTGCGCGACGTCTGCCGCGCGGCCATCGCCACGGTGAACGAACTGCCGGTGGCCCTGATCGATGTGGACGGCGTCGAGACGCTGGACGAAGGCGAGGCGGTGACCCTGTCCTGGCGCGCGCCGGTGGACGGGGGCCGCGCCCAGGCCCAGTGCCGGGTCGAGGGTGATGTGGTGGTGTGGCGCCTGACCGGCCTGCCGGACCCCGAGGCCCAGGTGTGGCGCACCGGCCCGACCGATCCGATCGTCCGCTATGTGCGCGAGACCGACCAGATCACGATTATCCAGACCCTCCCGGATGGGACGAGTTCCCAGACCGAGATCGCGAGCGGAGAGGGCGGGTGATGGTCTATTTCAATAAAACGGTATTCACAGGTCGGGGGACTTAACGTGCGTGGAAAAGTTTTGAGCTACAGCGACCTGGAAGGGTCTGGCCTGATCAGCGGGGATGACGGTGTGCGTTACACCTTCACGCGTGGCGCCCTGCAAGGCGGCGTGCGCGAGGTCAATACGGGCGCCGAGGTCGATTTCGAAGTGGTGGACGGCGCGGCCGCCAACGTCTTCGTGACGTCGACCGGCGCAAGCGCCCTCTCCGGCGACAAGAACAAGGTGGTCGCCGCCCTGCTGGCCATTTTCCTGGGCCTGCTCGGCGCGCACAAATTCTATCTGGGCAAGACCGGCGCCGGCATCATCATGCTGCTGTGCGGTACAATCGGCTGGCTGCTGTTCGCCATTCCGCCGATGATCGTCGGCGTCATCGCCTTCATCGAGTTCATCATTTACCTGGTCAAGTCGGACGCGGAATTCCACCGCGACTACGTGGCGGGAAACAAGTCCTGGTTCTGACCAGGGCACTGTTGTGAGGTTTTGGGCGAATGCCTGTCGCTAAAGTCAACGGCGTAGAGATCGAGTTCGAGCCCGGCATGACCGTGCTCCAGGTCGCCGAGAAGGCGGGGCAGGAGATTCCGCGCTTCTGCTATCACGAGCGGCTGTCCATCGCCGGCAACTGCCGCATGTGTCTGGTCGAGGTGAAGCCGGGGCCGCCCAAGCCCCAGGCCTCGTGCGCCCTGCCGGCCGCCGACGGACAGGAGATCTTCACCAACACCCCCATGGTCGAGAAGGCCCGCAAGGGGGTGATGGAGTTCCTGCTGATCAACCACCCGCTGGATTGCCCGATCTGCGATCAGGGCGGGGAATGCGACCTTCAGGACCAGTCGATGTATTTCGGCCGGGACGCCTCGCGCTATGCCGAGAACAAGCGCGCGGTCGAAGAAAAGCACATGGGTCCGACCATCAAGACCTTCATGACGCGCTGCATCCAGTGCACGCGCTGTGTGCGGTTCATCACCGAGGTGGCGGGCGTGCCGGACATCGGCATGATTTCGCGGGGCGAGAGCGCCGAGATCACCACCTATCTGGAAAAGTCGGTGGACTCCGAGCTGTCGGGCAACGTCAACGACCTGTGCCCGGTGGGCGCCCTGACGCACCGGCCGTGGCAGTATCACTACCGCCCGTGGGAGCTGAAGAAGACCGAGACCATCGACGTCATGGATGCGCTGGGTTCGAACATCCGCGCCGACAGCCGCGGCGCCGAGGTCATGCGCGTGCTGCCGCGGGTGCACGAGGGCATCAATGAGGAATGGCTGTCCGACCGCAGCCGCTATGTGGTGGACGGGCTGACCAGGCGCCGGCTGGACCGCCCGTGGGTGCGTGAGGGCGGCAAGCTGCGCCCCGCCACGTGGGATGAGGCGCTGGGCGTCGTGGCCGGCAAGCTGAAGGCGGCCAAGCCCGAGAAGATCGGCGCCATCGCCGGCGACCTGCAGGACGCGGAGTCCATGAAGGCGACGCTGGACCTGTTCCGGGCGCTGGGGTCCGCCAACACCGACTGCCGCCAGGACGGGGCGGCGCTGGGCGGGGCCGAGCGCGAAGGCTGGCTGTTCAACAGCGGTCTGGCGGGCATCGAGACAGCGGACGCCATCCTGATGGTGGGCGTGAATCCGCGCGTCGAGGCGCCGCTGCTGAACGCCCGCATCCGCAAGGGCTGGCTGGCGGGCCGCACCGAGGTGATGGTGATCGGCGAGCAGGCCGAACTGACCTATGGCTATCAGTATCTGGGCGCCGGGACGAAGACGGTCGGCAAACTGCCCAAGGCGGCGATGGACCTGCTCAGCAAGGCCGAGCGTCCGGCGATCATCGTGGGCTCCGCCGCCCTGACCGGCGAGACTGGTCCGGCGGTTCTGGGTGCGCTGGGCAAGCTGGCGGCCAAGGTCGGCGTTGTCGGTGAGGGCTGGAACGGCTTCAACGTGCTGCACAATGCGGCGGCGCGGGTGGGCGGTCTGGATATGGGCTTCGTGCCGGGGCAGGGCGGTCTGTCGGCCTTGCAGATGGTGCAGCCGGGCGCGCTGGACGTGCTGTTCCTTCTGGGCGCCGACGAGATCGATGCTTCGCGGTCGAAGGCCTTCAAGATCTATCTGGGCAGCCACGGCGACGCGGGCGCCCACGGGGCTGACGTGATCCTGCCAGGCGCGGCATACACCGAGAAGTCGGGCCTGTATGTGAACACCGAGGGCCGGGTGCAGATGACCGAACGGGTCGTGTTTCCCAAGGGCGAGGCCAAGGAAGACTGGGCCATCCTGCGGGCCCTGTCGGAGCGGGTGGGCCAGACCTTGCCGTATGACAGCCTGAACCAGCTGCGCGCCGTGCTGATGGCCGATCATCCGACCTTCGGCCGGGTGGACTATCTGGCTCCGGCGCGGGTGTTCGGCGTCGACAAGCTGGGCGCCAGGGGCGAGCTGGGCGACGTGGTGTTCGCTCCGGCCCTGAAGGACCCGTATCTGACCAACCCGATCGCGCGGGCGTCCGAGACCATGGCCGAACTGTCGGCCCAGCGTTCGGCGCCCCAGCTGATGGCCGCGGAGTAAGTGATGGAAGCGACCACGACATCCTTCTGGAGCACGCCGCTGGGCTGGACCCTGATGACCGCGGGCGGAATCCTGCTGGTCACCGTCGGGATCCTGATCTCGCTGGCGTTCCTGCTGCTGGCCGACCGCAAGATCTGGGCGGGCGTGCAGATGCGCAAGGGGCCCAATGTGGTGGGGCCGTTCGGTCTGCTGCAGTCCTTCGCGGACTTCTTCAAATTCGTGCTGAAGGAGATCGTGGTCCCGGCGGGCGCGGACAAGATCGTGTTCCTGCTGGCGCCGCTGCTGACCTTCGTCCTGGCCTTCATCGCCTGGGCGGTGATCCCGTTCGCCCCCGGATGGGTGGTGTCGGACCTGAACGTGGGCGTGCTGTACCTGTTCGCCGTGTCGTCGCTGGGCGTCTACGGCATCATCATGGGCGGCTGGGCCTCCAACTCGAAATACCCGTTCCTGGGCTCGCTGCGCTCGGCGGCCCAGATGGTCAGCTACGAGGTGTCGCTGGGCCTGATCATCGTCACGGTGATCCTGCTGGCCGGCAGCATGAACCTGACCACTATCGTGGACAATCAGGCCGGGTGGATCTGGAACTGGCACGCCTTCGGCGGCGGCCTCGGCAATCTGCCGCTGCTGATCATCATGTTCCCCATGTCGATCGTGTTCTTCATCTCGGCGCTGGCCGAGACGAACCGCCCGCCCTTCGACCTGCCCGAGGCGGAGTCCGAACTGGTGGCCGGGTATCAGGTGGAATACTCGTCCACGCCGTACCTGCTGTTCATGATCGGCGAGTACGCCAACATCGTGCTGATGTGCGCCATGATCACCCTGCTGTTCTTCGGCGGGTGGAACCCGGGCTTCCCGACGCCCTTCCTGGACGGCGCGCCGCAGTTCCTGGCGAACCTGTTCTATCTGGGCGTCTTCCTGTTCAAGACGGTGTTCTGGTTCGCCATGATCGCCATGGTGAAGGCCTTCGTGCCCCGCTATCGCTACGACCAGCTGATGCGTCTGGGCTGGAAGGTGTTCCTGCCCTATTCGCTGGTGGCCGTGGTGCTGGTGGCGGCGTGGCGGGTGTTCGGGGGCGCGATCTGATGCGGACCCTCGTGCTCATCGCGGCGACGGCGGGTCTGGCGGCCTGCGGGCCGATCACCTTCCACAGCGACCCGCCTGCGGCCCCCGCGCCCATGGACGTGGCGCTGGAGCGTCAGCAGGACCGTGAAGCGGCGGACGCCGAACGCCTGCGCCGCTGCCAGATGGGCGAGACAGGCGTGAAGCGCGACGACCGCCGCTGCCGTGACGGGGCGCCGAGATGACCCGGGGAATCGTGACCGGACTGATCGCGGCGGCTATGCTGGCCGCCTGCGCGCCCTACGAGGCGGAGCCCACGTCCGTCTACCAGTGGGAGCGCCGCCAGGACGGCATCGAGCGCGCCCACCAACAGCGCGTCGAGCGTTGCCGCGCCATGAACCGAGACAGCGAGCGCTTCGCCCGTGAGTGCGCCGACCTGAGAGAGATCGACTGATGTTGAACCGTATCGGACAGGCCGTGAAAGGCGCGCTGCTGATCGACGTGATCGGCGCCGTCGGCCTGTCGCTCAAATACATGATGAGACCCAAGGCGACGGTGAACTATCCGTTCGAGCGCGGGCCGCAATCGCCGCGCTTCCGGGGCGAGCACGCCCTGCGTCGCTACGCCAACGGTGAGGAGCGCTGCATCGCGTGCAAGCTGTGCGAGGCCATCTGCCCGGCCCAGGCCATCACCATCGAGTCCGAGCCGCGCTCGGACGGCAGCCGCCGCACGACCCGCTATGACATCGACATGGTGAAGTGCATCTACTGCGGCCTCTGCCAGGAGGCCTGCCCGGTGGACGCCATCGTCGAGGGGCCGAACAGCGAATACGCGACGGAGACGCGCGAGGAGCTGTATTTCGACAAGGACCGCCTGCTGGCCAACGGGGATCGTTGGGAGCGGGTGATCGCGAAGAATCTGGAACTGGACGCCCCCTACCGATAAGAGGGGCGCCGATTCCGCATACGCGTTCTGCCGCGTCGCCGTCGGGGGCGGGCAGGGGATTTCACAAGGGCTTCGGGGCGTCCCGGACTCCGAACGGTTTTTGAGAGGGGCTAGGTCCCGCCGATGATACAGGCGATCGCCTTCTATCTGCTGGCTACGGTGAGCGTGGTGTCCGCGTTGCTGGTCGTAACGGCCAAAAACCCGGTGCACTCGGTGCTGTGGCTGATCACCACCTTTTTCTCGGCCGCCGGGCTGTTCGTCATGCTGGGCGCCGAGTTCCTCGCCATGCTGCTGGTGGTGGTCTACGTGGGCGCCGTCGCGGTGCTGTTCCTGTTCGTGGTCATGATGCTGGACGTGGATTTCGTGCAACTGCGCGAGGGCTATGCGAAATACTTCCCGCTGGCGGCCATTGTGGGCCTGATCCTGCTGGCCGAGATGATCGTCGTCGCGGTCGCGGCGGCCCAGGGCGGGGCGGCGCGCGGCGCAGAACTGATCCCGGCCACGGACGTGTCGAACGTCGAGGCCATCGGGCGGGTGCTCTACACCGAATACGTCTATGTCTTCCAGGCGGCGGGTCTGGTGCTGCTGACCGCCATGATCGGCGCCATCGTGCTGACCCTGCGCTACAAGCCCAACATCAAGCGTCAGGACATCGGCCGCCAGGTCAACCGACGCCAGTCCGACGCCTACGCCAACGTCCAGGCCGAGAGCGGCAAGGGCGTCACCCTGGAGGATCTGAAATGATCGGATTGCCGCACTATCTGGCGGTCGCCGCGATCCTGTTCACCATCGGGGTGTTCGGCATCTTCGTGAACCGCAAGAACATCATCATCATCCTGATGTCGATCGAGCTGATCCTGCTGTCGGTGAACATCAATTTCGTCGCCTTCTCGGCCTATCTGAACGACATGGCCGGGCAGATCATGGCCATGTTCATCCTGACCGTCGCCGCCGCTGAGGCGGCCATCGGCCTGGCCATTCTGGTGACCTTCTTCCGCAACCGCGGCGACATCGCCGTGGACGATGCGTCCATGATGAAGGGCTGACCCGCGTGACCATCGAGACCCTCGTCACAATCGGCGTCTTCGCCCCGCTGCTGGGCGCCCTGATCGCCGGCTTCTTCGGCCGCCGGATCGGCAACGTCGCCTCCCAGGCGGTGACCACCGGCCTGCTGTTCCTGTCGTGCGCCATCGCCTGGACCGTGTTCGGCCAGCACACCTGGGGGCATATGGAGGCCTTCACGGTCGAGCTGTTCCCCTTCATCAATGTGGGTGACTTCCAGTCGACCTGGTCGGTGCGGGTGGACGCCCTGTCGGCGGTGATGCTGGTGGTGGTGACCACGGTGTCGTCGCTGGTGCACCTGTATTCCTGGGGCTACATGGCCGAGGACGACTCCCGGCCGCGCTTCTTCGCCTATCTGTCCCTGTTCACCTTCATGATGCTGGCGCTGGTGACGGCCGCCGACTTCATGCAGCTGTTCTTCGGCTGGGAAGGGGTGGGGCTGGCGTCCTATCTGCTGATCGGGTTCTGGTACAAGAAGCCCACCGCCAGCGCCGCCGCCATCAAGGCCTTCGTGGTCAACCGGGTGGGTGACTTCGGCTTCGTGCTGGGCATCATCACCGTGTTCTGGATGTTCGGCACGATCAATTTCGCCGAGCTGTTCCCGATGATCGCGGCCCAGTCGGGCGCGGGCTGGGACTTCATCGGCCAGCGCTGGTCCGCGCTGGATCTGGCGGCGTTCCTGCTGTTCATCGGCGCCATGGGCAAGTCGGCCCAGTTCTTCCTGCACACCTGGCTGCCCGACGCCATGGAGGGCCCGACGCCCGTGTCGGCCTTGATCCACGCCGCCACCATGGTGACGGCCGGCGTCTACATGGTCTGCCTGCTGTCGCCGATCTATGAGTATGCGCCGACCGCCTCGTTGATCGTGGCCATCATCGGCGGCATCACGGCCCTGTTCGCCGCCACCGTCGGCCTGGCCCAGAACGACATCAAGCGGGTCATCGCCTATTCGACCTGCTCGCAGCTGGGCTACATGTTCTTCGCGGCGGGCGTCGGCGCCTATCAGGCGGCCATGTTCCACCTGTTCACCCACGCCTTCTTCAAGGCCCTGCTGTTCCTGGGCGCCGGCTCGGTGATTCACGGCATGCACCATGAGCAGGACATGCGGAACATGGGCGGGCTGGCCAAACTTCTGCCCATCACCTACGGCGCGATGATGATCGGCACCATCGCCATCACCGGCCTGGGCATTCCCGAGCTGAAGTGGGGCTTCGCCGGTTTCTATTCCAAGGACTCGATCCTGGAGAGCGCCTTCGCCTCGGCGGATTACAGCCCCGCGGGCCTGTTCGTGTTCTTCATCGGCCTGTTCGCGGCCGGGCTGACGGCCTACTATTCCTGGCGTCTGATCTTCATGACCTTCCACAACAAGCCTGTGTGGAAGGACGAGCACGCGCCGGTCGAGCATCGCCACGACGACCACGCCTCTGACGCCCAGAAGGAAACCCATACCGAGCCGCTGATGGACGACGCCGTGGCTGCGCACACGGGTGCGCACCATGACGCCCATCACGACGACCACGGTCATCACGGCCCGCTGAAGCCGCACGAGAGCCCGTGGACCATGCTGATCCCGCTGATCCTGCTGTCGGTCGGCGCGGTGGCGGCCGGCTTCCTGTTCTACGACTTCTTCGTGGGCCACCACGAAGCCGAGTTCTGGCGCGGGGCGATTTTCACCTCGGAGGCCAACCACGTCCTGCACGACAGCCACTATGTGCCGCGCTGGGTGCTGTGGGCGCCGCTGGTGCTGACCCTGACGGGCACGGCGGTGGCGTTCTGGGTCTATGTGATGAAGGAAGGCATGGCCCGGCGCATGGCCGAGCGGGGCAACATCCTGCACACCTTCTTCTACAACAAGTGGTACTTCGACGAGCTGTATGACGTGATCTTCGTCAAGAGCGCCCGGGCCATCGGCGATGTGTTCTGGAAGGTCGGGGACGTGAAGATCATCGACGGCCTCGGCCCGAACGGCGCCGCCTGGGCTTCGCTGAAATCGGCCGCGCGGCTGGCCAAGGTCCAGTCCGGCTATGTCTATCACTATGCGTTCGTGATGCTGCTGGGTGTGGCGGGTCTTCTCGCCTTCGCCATCGCGACGTGGGGAGCCTGAGCCCGTGCCCTACATCCTGAGCATCGTCACCTTCCTGCCTCTGCTGGGCGCCCTGGCCGTGCTGATCGCGCGTGTCATGGCCAAGTCGGAAGAGGCCGCCGCCGGTCCGGCCCGCTGGATCGCCCTGATCGCCAGCCTGGTCGTGCTGGCCGTCTCGGTCGTGCTTGTCGCCGGGTTCGATCCGTCGAACCCCGCCTATCAGTTCGTGGAGATGGTCCCCTGGTTCGCCGGGGCCAGCTATCACCTGGGGGTGGACGGGATCTCGGTCCTGTTCGTGCTGCTGAGCGCGTTCCTGCTGCCCATCTGCATCATCGCCAGCTGGTCCTCCATCAAGGAGCGGGTGGCGGAGTACATGATCGCCTTCCTGATCCTGGAGACGCTGCTGATCGGCGTGTTCACGGCGCTGGACCTGTTCCTGTTCTACATCTTCTTCGAAGGCACCCTGGTGCCGATGTTCATCATCATCGGGGTGTGGGGCGGGGCGAACCGCATCTATGCGGCCTACAAGCTGTTCCTCTACACCCTGCTTGGGTCGGTGCTGATGCTGGCGGCCATGCTGTACATGGCGACCACGGCGGGCACCTCCAGCATTCCCGAACTGACGGCCTATGACTGGCCGGTCGGGGTGCAGACCTTCCTGTGGCTGGCCTTCTTCGCCTCGTTCGCGGTGAAGATGCCCATGTGGCCGGTGCACACCTGGCTGCCCGACGCCCACGTGCAGGCGCCCACGGCGGGGTCGGTGATCCTGGCGGGCATCCTGCTGAAGCTGGGCGGCTACGGCTTCATCCGCTTCAACCTGCCCATGTTCCCGGAGGCGTCCGAGTACTTCACCCCGCTGGTGATGGTGCTGTCGGTGATCGCCATTATCTACACCTCGCTGGTGGCCTTCCGTCAGACCGACATCAAGAAGCTGATCGCCTATTCGTCGGTGGCCCACATGGGCTTCGTCACCATGGGCATCTTCGCCGGCAACGATCAGGGGGTGCAGGGCGCGGTGTTCCAGATGATCAGCCACGGGCTGATCTCCTCGGCGCTCTTCCTGTGCGTGGGCGTGGTCTATGACCGGATGCATACCCGCGAGATCGCCTTCTACGGCGGGCTGACATCGCGCATGCCGTGGTTCGCGGCCATCTTCCTGATGTTCACCATGGCCAATGTGGGTCTGCCGGGCACCTCGGGCTTCATCGGCGAGGTGCTGACCATGGTCGGCGCCTATCAGGTCTCCACCTGGGCGGTGTTCTTCGCGGCCTCGGGCGTGATCCTGTCGGCGGTCTATGCCCTGACGCTGTACCGCAACGTCATGTTCGGCGAGATCACCAATCCGGCCCTGAAGGCCATCACCGACATCGACCGGCGCGAGCTGCTGGTCTTTGTGCCCCTCATCATCGGCACGATCTGGCTGGGCGTGTATCCCGCCGCCGTGCTGGACATCACCCAGGCTTCGGTCAGCGCGGTGACGACCGCCTATCAGACCGCGATCGGCGGATAAGACGACCATGTTCGACATCAATCTCGCCCTTCACATCGCCGCTCCCGAGGCCCTTCTGGCCGTCGGGTCGATGATCCTGCTGATGCTCGGCGCCTATGGCGGCGCGAAGCTGGGCCGCGTGGTCAGCCTGCTGGCCGTGGCCCTGCTGATCGGGGCGGCCAGCGTCGCCGCCAATGCGCCGCTGGGCATGGTCTTCAACGGTGCGTTCGTATCGGACTCGATGTCGGTCTACGCCAAGGTGGCCATCTATCTGGCCAGCGCCCTGGCCGTGGTCCTGGGCGACGGCTGGACGCGCCGCAACGGCATCGCGCGGTTCGAATATCCCGTGCTCATCGTCCTGGCCGCCGTGGGCATGGGCATGATGGCCTCGGCCGGCGACCTGATGTCCCTGTATGTGGGCGTCGAACTGCAGTCGCTGGCGCTGTACGTGCTGGCCGCCTTCCACCGGGACAACGGCCGGGCCTCGGAAGCGGGCCTGAAGTATTTCGTGCTGGGCTCCCTGTCGTCGGGGCTGATCCTGTACGGCGCCAGCCTGATCTACGGCTTCACCGGCTCCATGCGCTTTGACGAGATCGCGGCGGTGGCGGCCGGCGGGGCCGAGACCGGCCTGATCTTCGGTCTGGTGTTCCTGATCTGCGGCCTGGCCTTCAAGGTGTCGGCCGCGCCGTTCCACATGTGGACCCCCGACGTCTACGAGGGCGCGCCGACCCCGGTCGTGGCCTTCTTCGCCACGGCGCCCAAGTTCGCGGCCATGGTGCTGTTCGCCCGCGCCATGTCTGAAGGCTTCGGCGGCGCCCACGACCAGTGGGCCCAGGTGCTGGTCATCATCTCGCTGATCTCGTTCGCCGTGGGCGCCTTTGGCGGCCTGGCCCAGCGGGACATCCAGCGGCTGCTGGCCTATTCGTCCATCGCCAACATCGGCTATGCGCTGCTGGCCATCACGGCGGGCACGCAGGCCGGCCTGCAGGCCCTGCTGCTGTTCATGACCTTCTACATGATCGACACCCTGGGCTTCTTCGCCCTGCTGATGGCCCTGTCGCGCGGCGGTCGTCCGATCCGGCGCATCGCCGACCTGGCGGGTCTGCGCAAGGACAAGCCGGTCACCACCATCGCCATCACAGTGTTGTCCCTGTCGGTTCTGGGCATGCCGCCCTTCGCCGGGTTCTGGGGCAAGTTCTATGTGTTCGGCGCTGCGCTCCAGGCGGGCTACTGGATCGTGGCGGCGCTGGGTCTTGTGGCCTCGGTTGTGGCGGCCTTCTACTATCTGCGCATCATCAAGGTGATGTGGTTCGACGCGCCGCCGGAAGGCGAGGGCGCGGTGGATCCGTCGCCGCGTGACGCCCAGTGGATCGGCTGGGCCGCGGCGGCCTTCTCGTTCCCGCTGGTGCTGATCGCCCTGACCTGGCTGGAGCCGCTGGCGCGCAACGCGGCGACCAGCTTCGGGGCGGGCTGATTGGCCGAGGCCGCCCCGCGCCTGATCCTCGAGGACACGGACTCCACCAACGCCGAGGCCCGGCGCATGGCCGAGCGCGGCGAGACCGGGCCACTGTGGATCGTGGCCCGGCGCCAGTCGGCGGGTCGGGGCCGGCGCGGTCGGGCCTGGTCCAGCGAGACCGGCAATCTGGCCGCGACCTTGCTGACCGTGGTGCATCGCCCGCCCGCCGAGGCGGCGCAGCTGACGTTCGTGGCGGCCCTGGCGGCGGCGGATCTGCTGGACGCGTATGCGCCGCCGGCCCTGGTCAGCATCAAATGGCCCAATGACGTGATGCTGGACGGCCGCAAGGCCAGCGGCATCCTGCTGGAATCCGGCGCGCACGACAGCGGCGGCCTGTGGCTGGCGGTCGGTATCGGAGTCAATCTGGCCCATGCGCCGGGCGACACCGAGCGGCCGGCCACGGCGCTGGCCGATCATTTGCGTGGCGACGTGGCCGCGCCGCCGTCCATCGAGCGGGCGGCCGAGCATCTGGCGGAGGCCTTCGCCGTATGGATGAGGCGCTGGACGAGCCTTGGGTTCCAGCCGGTGCTGGACGCCTGGGCCGCGCGGACGCCGGGGCTGGACGGCCCCTGCACGGCGCGGCTGGGCCATGAAACCATCAGCGGCCGGGCCGAGGGCGTGGAGGCGGACGGGGCGTTACGCCTGCGCTTGCCCTCGGGCGAACTGCGGCGCATTTCGGCGGGCGATGTGTTCTTCGGGGAGGCGGCCTGATGCTTCTGGCCATCGAGCAAGGCAACACCAATACCCTGTTCGCGGTGCATGACGGGACCGACTGGATCGCCCAGTGGCGCACGGCCACGGAGTCCACCCGCACCGCCGACGAATACGCCGTCTGGCTGAGCCAGCTGCTGTCCATGCGGGACATCAAGATGGCGGCCCTGCACGGCTGCATCATCTCCAGCGTGGTGCCCCAGTCGATCTTCAATCTGAAGAACCTGTCGCGCCGCTATCTGAGCGTCGAGCCGCTGGTGATCGGGGACAATGTGGAGCTGGGCATCCCCGTGCGGATCACCAAGCCCAGCGAGGCGGGCGCCGACCGGCTGGTCAACGCCATCGGGGCCCATCTGAAGTATTCCGGCGATCTGATCGTCATCGACTCCGGCACCGCCACCACCTTCGACGTCATCGCCGCCGACGGCGCGTTCGAGGGCGGGGTGATCGCGCCGGGCATCAACCTCAGCCTTCAGGCCCTGCACGAGGCGGCGGCCATGCTGCCGCGCATCGCCATCCAGAAGCCGGACCGGGTGATCGGCAAGGACACGGTGTCCAACATGCAGTCCGGCGTGTTCTGGGGCTATGTCTCGCTGATCGAGGGCATGGTGGCGCGGATGAAGGCCGAATGGGCGAAACCCATGACCGTCATCGGAACCGGCGGCGTGGCCAGCCTGTTCGAGGGCGCAACCGACAGCATCGATCACTTCGACGCGGATCTGACCATTCGCGGCCTTCTGGAAATCTGGCGTCGCAACGCCCATCTGAAAACGACATGAAAAAATCAAATCAAGACGAACTGGTCTTCCTGCCGCTGGGCGGCTCCGGAGAGATCGGCATGAACCTCAACGCCTACGGCTTCGGCCCGGCGCATGACCGCAAATGGATCATCGTCGACGTGGGCGTGACCTTCGGCGACCTGTCGACGCCCGGCGTGGACATCATCGTGCCCGATCCGGAGGCCCTGAAGGGCGAGAAAATTCTCGGCATCCTGCTGACCCACGCCCACGAGGACCACATCGGCGCCCTGGGCTGGCTGTGGCCGCGCCTCCAGGCGCCGCTCTACGCCACCCCGTTCACGGCCTATCTGATCCGCGACAAGCTGCGCGAGCAGAACCTGCTGCAGGAAGCCAAGCTGCATGAAGTGCCGCTGGGCGGCACGGTCAATCTGGGGCCGTTCGAATGCGAGTTCGTCACCATGACGCACTCCATCGCCGAGCCGAACGGCATCGCCATCAAGACCCCGCTGGGCACAGTGATGCACACCGGCGACTGGAAGATCGACGACGACCCGGTCATCGGGTCGCAAACCGACGGCAAGACGCTGGCCCGGCTGGGCGACGAGGGCGTGCTGGCCATGGTGGGGGATTCCACCAATGTCTTCGTGGAAGGCGTGGCCGGGTCCGAAGGCGGCGTGGCGGACGCTCTGGTCGACCTGATCAAGCCCCTGCGCGGCCGCGTGGCCGTGGGCTGTTTCGCCTCGAACGTTGCGCGCGTGCACAGCGTGGCCCTGGCGGCCAAGGCCGCGGGACGGCGCGTGGCCCTGGCCGGGCGCTCCATGCACCGCATCACAGCGGCGGCCAAGCATGTGGGCCTGCTGGGCGACCTGCCGCCGTTCCTGACGGACGAGGAGGCCCGCGTCTGGGCGCCCGACGAGGTGCTGTATCTGTGCACCGGCAGTCAGGGCGAGGCGCGCGCGGCCCTGTCGCGCGTCGCCGACGGCACGCACCCCGTGGTCAAGCTGGGCTCAGGCGACCACTGCATCTTCTCGTCGCGGGTCATTCCCGGCAACGAGCTGGCCATCGGCGATCTGCAGGACCGTCTCGCGGACCGGGGCGTGCGCCTCTACACCGAGAAGGACCACCCCGGGATCCACGTGTCCGGCCACCCGTGCCGGGACGAGCTGAGGCAAATGTACGATTGGGTCCGTCCGCGCATCGCGGTGCCCACCCATGGCATGCGCCGCCACCTGATGGAGCACGCCAATCTGGCGAAGGACATGGGCGTCCCCGAGACCGTGACGCCGCGCAACGGCGATCTGGTGCGTCTGGCCCCCGGCCCGGCCCAGATCATCGACGAGGTGCCCTCGGGTCGCTTGTACGTGGACGGCGGCATGCTGGTGACCGAGGCGGGCGAAGCGATCCGCGAACGTCGTCATGCCGCCGGCAACGGCGTGCTGGTGGTCAGCTTCGTGCTGGACAAGGGCGGTCGTATCGTCAGCGACATCGACGTGCGCGGCATCGGCCTGCCGGGCGACGAGGGCACGCCGCTGGGCGACGCCCTGGACGATCTGGCGGAGCGGGTCGAGGACGTGGTGCGGGGCCTGAAGGGCGAGGCGCTTCAGGACGAGTTGGTGGTCGAACAGGCCGTGGCGCGCGCGCTGAAGAAGGCCAGCCAGCAGATCTGGGACCGCCGCCCGATCGTGGAAACCATCGTCCTGCGGCTCTAGGGTCCGTGGAGCCGGAGCGGAGCGCGCCCATGCCGGATGTTCACAAGCTCTCCGCCCGCGGTCGTGAGCGCGCCCGGCGGGCGCTGGAGCGGGTGCGCCATGCGCGGCATCCGCTCCACGGCTGGCGGCGCTTGGCGTTCATCGCGGTACAGGCGGCGCTCGGGCTTTTCCTGCTGTTCGCCCTGGTGAATCTGGCCCTGTGGTTCACCGTCGATCGCCCCGGCGGCGCAGCGCGCGAGGCGCTGTGGGAGGCCGAGGCGCTGGCCCGCAGCCCGCTGGACGGCGATCAGGCGCCCGATCACGCTTTCGCGGCCCTGTACGGCGAGGTGCTGGGCGCCGAGCCGGACGCCGGTGAAGTCCGGGACTATTTCGAGGATCAATCGCGGCGGGACGAGTTTGTGCTGGAGCACGTGATGGTCCAGCGCATGCTCACCCTGAACGAGAGATTGGACGCCGACGTGTTTCCGGCCGGCGTCTATGTGGGTCTGCGCGCCATGGGTCCGGATGGGGCGCCGATGGTCTACGTCACCCGGCACATGGCCCACTTCATGTTCTTCCCGCGCCACGCCTATATTCTGGTGGTGCCCGAAGAGGGCGAGGCCACCGTCTTTTCCGCCAGCGTCAACAACAAGCTGGACGATGACGCCGAGCATCCTGACCAGCTCCGCGCGACGCTTCAGGCCTATGACGTGGACGCCTACGACTTCCCGTCTTCCGGGCAGGCCGTCCATCTGATGACCCGCATTTCCGATGAAGTGGCGAGTGACGCGTTGGAACGCCTGGAGGCGGCGGCCCGGCGGCTTGAGGAGGCGGGAGTCGCCTATGGCGTGCTGGCGCCCAACTCCAACACAGTGATCGGCTGTCTGCTTGAGGACGCTGGCGTCATGACCCGGAAAGAACGCTCCAGCGCACTGCTGGCGGTGCGGGCCCCCGGGCTCGGCGCGGACTGCGTTTGACGGTGGACAGAGGCCGGCTTTGCGGCCAGCTTCACGCTTCGACAGGGAGATCATCATGAGCGCCAGGGGTTGCATCGCGGTTCTTGCAGGACTGGCAGGGCTTCTGGCCGTTGCGGCCTGTGAGCAGCCTGAACGGATCGAGGCCAATGAGGCCGTGCCTGCAGCCGAACCCACGCCGGCCGCCGCGCCGGACGCCGTGACCCCTGAGGGTCTGGTGCAGGCCCTGTATATGGAGCCCGCCATCCCCACCGCCGCGCCCCATGTGCGCCTGTACTTCGCAGAGCCGCTGGTTGCCGGCCTTTCCGGGGAGGAGGGGATCGGTTTCGACTACCGCCATGACGCCCAGGATGGAGAGATCACGGATCTGGTGGTCGAGGAGATCGCCGCAGGGCCTGAGGGATCCGCCATCGTGGCGCGCTTCAACCGGTCCGGGCGCCCGGTCTCCATGGCCTATGACCTGTGTCGCCGCGAAAACGGGGAGTGGCGGATCACGGACGTGCGCAGCGTTCAGAACGACTGGAACCTGCGCGACCTGACGGGCGCCGACGCCGGGGAGGATGCGTCGTCGCAGCCCGCGTGCTGAGCCTCGCTCCGGCGCAGCAAACCCGCTAAGCCAACGCCATGATCGGACGATTGAACCATGTGGGGGTCGCCACGCCCTCCATCGAGGCCTCCGTGGCCCTGTATCGGGACCTGCTGGGCGCGACACAGGCAGGCGAACCGTTCGATCTGCCGGCGCAGGGGGTGCGGGTCTGTTTCATCGACCTGCCCAACAGCCAGATCGAGCTCATCGAGCCGCTAGGCGAGGACTCGCCGGTTCATGGTTTTCTGGCCAGGAGCCCCAGGGGCGGCCAGCACCACGTCTGCTATGAAGTCGAGGACATCCTCGCCGCCCGAGACGTCCTGCGGGCCAAAGGCGCCACCATTCTCGGGACGGGCGAGCCCCGCATCGGCGCCCACGGCACGCCCGTCATCTTCGTTCATCCGAAAGACATGGGCGGCGTGCTGGTGGAGCTGATGGAAACGCCGAAGGAGCCGCACCCATGATCGGACCCACCACAGCCATCGCCATCTACTTTGTCGTCTGGTGGACCGTGCTGTTCGCCGTCCTGCCGCTGGGCATGAATCAGGGGCCGCGCGAGCGCCAGACAGACGGCGGCGACTGGGGCGCGCCGGTCAATCCGAACCTCAAGAGGAAGTTCATCACCACCACCTGGGTGTCAGCCATCGTCTGGGCCGTGATCATGGCAGTCATCTTCACGGGAATCCTGCCGTTGCCGTCCCTGCCGGGCGGAGGCTGATTTCCGCAAATCGGGAACCGAGTCGACTTTGATTGCCTAATCCCCGGCGCCCCGGCTAAAGGCGTAGGCTCAGTTAAAAACGGATTCCCGATGCGTCTTTCGCGCTACTTCCTGCCCACTCTGAAAGAGACGCCTTCCGAGGCCCAGATCGTCTCGCACCGGCTGATGCTGCGCGCCGGACTGATCCGTCAGGAGGCGGCGGGAATTTACGCCTGGCTGCCGCTGGGCCTGCGGGTGCTCAAGAAGATCGAGCAGATCGTACGCGAGGAGCAGGAGCGGGCTGGCGCCGTCGAGATCTTGATGCCGACCATGCAGCTGGCCGACCTGTGGCGCGAGTCCGGGCGCTATGACGCCTATGGCCCCGAGATGCTGCGCATCGTCGACCGGCACAAGCGCGACCTGCTGTACGGCCCCACGGCCGAGGAGGTCGTCACCGATATTTTCCGCGGTTTCGTGAAGAGCTATCGCGACCTGCCGCTGAACCTGTTCAACATCCAGTGGAAGTTCCGCGACGAGCAGCGCCCCCGGTTCGGCGTCATGCGCGGCCGCGAGTTCCTGATGAAGGACGCCTATTCCTTCGACGTGGACGAGGCGGCGGCGCGCAAGTCCTACAACCGCATGTTCGTGGCCTACCTGAACACCTTCTCGCGGCTGGGCTTGAAGGCCGTGCCCATGCGCGCCGACACCGGCCCCATCGGCGGCGACCTGAGCCACGAGTTCATCATCCTGGCTGACACCGGCGAGAGCCAGGTGTTCTGCGACCGCCGTCTGGTGGACATGCCGGCGCCCGGCCCGGACGTGGATTGGAATGACCTTCAGTCAATCGTTGATCAGCGAACGGCGCTCTACGCCGCCACCGACGAGATGCACGAGGCGGACCGCTTCGACGCCGAGGTAGGCGAGGGCGACCGCCTGACCGCCCGCGGCATCGAGGTGGGCCACATCTTCTATTTCGGCACCAAATACTCCAAGCCCATGAAGGCCATCGTGGCCGGGCCGGACGGCAAGGACGTTCCGGTGCACATGGGCAGCTACGGGGTCGGGGTCTCGCGCCTGATCGGGGCCATCATCGAGGCCAGCCACGACGAGGCCGGCATCATCTGGCCCGAGGCCGTGGCCCCGTTCGACGTGGGCGTCATCAATCTGCGGCCCAATGACGAGGCGGTTTCCGCCGCCTGCGAGGACGCCTGGGCCAGGCTGAAGGCGGCGGGCAAGACGGTGCTGTACGATGACCGCGACGAACGGCCGGGCGGCAAGTTCGCCACCGCCGACCTGATCGGCCTGCCGTGGCAGCTGATCATCGGGCCCAAGGGTCTGGCCGACGGGGTGGTGGAGCTGAAACGCCGCGCCACGGGCGAACGCGAGACCCTGCCGCTGGACGCGGCGCTGGAGAAGCTGACCGCATGACCGACACGACCGCCGGGAAGCCCGCCAAGCCCGCCGGGGCGTTCAGCGCCTGGGAGATCGGCCTGGCCCTTCGCTACCTGCGCGCCAAGCGCAAGGAGGGCGGGGTCGCCCTGATCGCCGTGATCAGCTTCATCGGCATCATGCTGGCCGTGGCGGTGCTGATCAGCGTCATGAGCATCATGTCCGGCTTCCGGACCGAGCTGCTGAACCGGATGCTGTCGTTCAACGGGCATATGTACGTCCACGGCCAGGTGCTGCAGGCGCCGGACCGGGACGAGGCGCTGGCGCGCATCCGCGAGGTGCCCGGGGTGGTCAGCGTCACGCCCCTGACCGAGTCTCCGGCCATGTTCACCGCCCACGGCCGCACGACCGGCGGCATTGTGCGGGGCATCGCGCCCGATGATCTGGACTCCATGAGTTTCGTCTATCAGAGCCTCGACGAGGAGGCCCGCGCCCGGTTCGGCCAGGGCGACTACGGCGGCGACAACATCCTGATCGGCCAGTCCCTGGCGGACCAGATGGGCCTGAGGGTCGGGGATCTGATGACCCTGATCTCGCCCCAGGGCGGGGCCACCGCGTTCGGTGATCTGGGCACATCCAAGACCTATGTGGTGGGCGGCATCTTCCAGTCCGGGGCGGCGGATTATGACCGCGCCTACGTCTTCATGCCGCTGGAGCAGGCGCAGCTGTTCTTCGGCAAGGAAGGTCTGTGGGACGCCATCGAGATGAAGGTTGAGGACCCGGATCAGGTGGCCCGCTATATCCAGCCTGTCGCCGACGCGGCGGGCCCGGGCGCGCTGGTCAGCGACTGGCGCAACACCATGGCGGCCTTCTGGAGCGCGCTGAAGATCGAGCGCGTGGCCATGGGCATCATCCTTGGGCTCGTGGTGGCCATCGCGGCCATGAACATCATCTCGGGCATCGTCATGCTGGTGAAGAACAAGGGGCGCGACATCGCCATCCTGCGCACCATCGGGGCCAGCCCGTCGTCGATCCTGCGCATCTTCTTCATGGCCGGGGCGACCATCGGCGTGGCCGGGACGCTGGCGGGCCTCGTCCTTGGGCTGCTGTTCTGCTGGAACATCGGCGCCATCCAGAGCTTCCTGGAGTGGGTCCTGCAGGTGCAACTGTTCCCGGCGGACGTCTACATGCTGGACGGCGTGCCGGCCCTGGTCGATCCGGGCGACGTGTTCTGGGTCACGGTGTGGTCGCTGCTGATGTCGTGCGTGGCCAGCCTGCCGCCGTCCTGGAACGCCTCGCGCATCGATCCGGTGGAGGCCCTTCGCTATGAGTAGCCCCGTGCTGTCCCTGCGGGGCGTGACGCGCACCTATGACACCGCCCAGGGCGGGCTGCAGGTGCTGAAAGGCGTCGATCTGGACGTGTTCCCGGGCGAGGTGGTCGGCCTGATCGGGCCCTCGGGCTCGGGCAAGTCGTCACTGCTGCACGCCGCCGGCCTGCTTGAGCGCCCCACCGACGGTCAGGTGATGATCGACGGTCAGGACGTGGGCGCCCTGCCGGAGCGGGCGCGCACGCGCATCCGTCTGGCCAAGGTGGGCTTCGTCTACCAGTTCCACCACCTGCTGCCCGAGTTCGACGCGGGCGACAACGTGGCCCTGCCCATGCGCATCAACGGCGTGTCGCACAGCGTGGCGCGGGCGCGGGCCTCGGAGCTGCTGACGGCGCTGGGTCTGGGCGAGCGGCTGACGCACCAGCCGGCCCAGTTGTCAGGCGGCGAGCAGCAGCGGGTCGCCGTGGCCCGGGCGCTGGCCAACCAGCCGCGTCTGCTGCTGGCCGACGAGCCCACGGGCAACCTGGACCCGGCCACCAGCCAGGCGGTGTTCGAATCCCTGCGCGAACTGGCCAAGACCACGGGCGTCGCCGCCCTGATCGCCACCCACAATATGGAGCTGGCCGGTCACATGGACCGGGTCTTCGCCCTGCGCGACGGGCACCTGGAAGAGCGCCCGGCGCAGAGCCAGGCTTACTGAGGTTTCACTTCTTTCCCGGCGGGACCGTGAAGGGCGAGGCGCCGACGGTGATCGGCGGCTTGGTCTTCTCCGCCTTGGGTTTGCGGATTTCCTTGGTGCTGCGTTTCTGACCCTTGGCCATGGCAGGCTCTCCGGGCGCCGGGGACCGCCGGAAGGGCGGGGAAGGGCGTTGGCGACATCATACAGCAGGCGCGTGGGGTTGCTGCGGAAAAATCCGCGGTTGACCGAAACAAAAACAGAACATAGAACATTCCCGGAACATCACTTCTGGGGATAAGGCATGACGCGTCTGGTTCGGGAATCGCTGTCTCTGGCATCGTGCGCCGGGGTCGTCTGGGTGGTGTGGCAGGTCGCTTTTCTGGTGACGTGACGCCGCCCCGACCCAAGAGTTTCGGAGCAAGGCGTGGCACACGAGGCCGGTAACGGGTTCATTCATCTTCGGGTCAAGTCGGCCTATTCGCTGCTGGAAGGCGCGATCAAGGCGGGCAAGGTGGGCCATCTGGCGGCCGGGCAGGGCATGCCCGCCGTGGGCGTCGCGGACCGCGCCAATCTGTTCGGGGCGCTGGAGTTCAGCCAGGCCGCGCGCGACGCCGGGGTTCAGCCCATCATCGCCTGCGCCCTGCCGGTGCTGGAGATCGGCGGGCGGATGAGCCAGCGGTGGGCCAAGACGCCGACGGTCGTGTTGATCGCCCAGAATGAAGCCGGCTGGCTGAACCTGTGCGCCCTGTCGTCTGCGGCCTATCTGGGCTCCATGGAACTGGCCGAGCCGGGCGTTCCGTGGCCGCTGATCGAACAGCACAGCGAGGGCCTGATCCTGCTGTCGGGCGGGCCGGACGGGCCTGTGGATTGTCTGTTCGCCCAGGGCAAGACCGCCGAGGCGCGCGCGGCGCTGGACGCCATGAAGGCGGCCTTCGGCGACCGCTTCTATGTGGAGTTGCAGCGGCACGGTCTGGACGCCGAGAAGGCCGCCGAGCCCGGGCTGGTGCGCTGGGCCTATGACAGCGACGTGCCGCTGGCAGCCACCAACGACGTTCACTACGCCGAGGCGCGGCAGGCGAAGTCCCACGACGCCCTGATGTGCATCGCCGACGGCGCCTTCATCGGCCAGGACGACCGACGCCGGGTCACGGGCCAGCACTGGTTCAAGCCCGCCGCAGACATGCGCGCCCTGTTCGTCGACCTGCCCGAGGCCTGCGACAACACCATCGAGATCGCCCGTCGCTGTGCGTTTCTGGTGCAGACCCGGGCCCCCATTCTGCCCCGGTTCGACACGGGCGCGGGCCGCAACGAGGCCGACGAACTGGCCCACCAGGCGCGCGAGGGCCTCAAGGCCCGGCTGGACGGCCTGACGCTGGCGGCCCCGGAAGAGGACTACTGGACGCGGCTGGAGTGGGAGGTGTCCATCATCCAGCAGATGGGCTTCCCCGGCTATTTCCTGATCGTGTCGGACTTCATCAAATGGGCCAAGGCGCACGGCATCCCGGTGGGGCCGGGCCGGGGATCGGGCGCCGGGTCGCTGGTGGCCTGGTCCCTGACCATCACCGATCTGGACCCCATGCGGTTCGGCCTGCTGTTCGAGCGGTTCCTGAACCCCGAGCGGGTGTCCATGCCCGACTTCGACATCGACTTCTGTCAGGAGCGGCGCGAGGAGGTCATCACCTACGTCCAGCAGCACTACGGCGCCGACCGGGTGGCCCAGATCATCACCTTCGGCACCCTGCAGGCGCGCGCCGTGCTGCGCGACGTGGGCCGGGTGCTGCAGATGCCGCTGGGGCAGGTGGACCGGCTGGCCAAGATGGTGCCGGCCAACCCCGCCAATCCGGTGACCCTGGCCCAGGCCATCGAGATCGAGCCGCGCCTGAAGGAGGCCCGGGCCGCCGAGGCCTCGGTGCGCCACCTGCTGGATACGGCGCTGGAGCTGGAAGGGCTGTACCGCAACGCCTCGACCCACGCGGCGGGCGTTGTGATCGCCGACCGGCCGCTGACCCAGCTGGTGCCCCTGTATCAGGACCCGCGGTCGGACATTCCCGCCACCCAGTTCAACATGAAGTGGGTGGAGCCGGCGGGTCTGGTGAAGTTCGACTTCCTGGGCCTGAAGACCCTGACGGTGCTGGACCGGGCGCGGGGCTATCTGGAGCGACGGGGCGCGGCGCCGGACTGGAGCCGCCTGCCGCTGGACGACGCGCGGACCTATGAGCTCATGGCCTCGGGCCAGACCGTGGGGGTGTTCCAGCTGGAATCCCAGGGCATGCGCGACACCCTGCGCAAGATGCGCTGCGGCTCGATCGAGGAGATCACGGCGCTGATCTCCCTGTATCGGCCGGGCCCGATGGAGATGATCGACACCTATATCGACCGCAAATTCGGGCGGGCCGAGGTGGACTATCTGCACCCCAGCCTCACCGAGGTGCTGACCGAGACCTATGGCGTCATCATCTACCAGGAGCAGGTGATGAAGATCGCCCAGATCCTGGCCGGCTACAGCCTGGGCGAAGCCGACCTGCTGCGCCGCGCCATGGGCAAGAAGAAAAAGGAGGAGATGGACTTCCAGCGGGCGCGCTTCGCCAAGGGCGCGTCGGAAAAGGGAGTCCCGGAGGAGCAGTCGGGCGGCATCTTCGATCTGGTGGCCAAGTTCGCCGGCTACGGCTTCAACAAGTCCCACGCCGCCGCCTATGCGATGATCTCGTTCCAGACCGGATGGCTGAAGGCCAACCACCCAGTGGAGTTCTTCGCCGCCTCCATGAGCCTGGATATCTCCAACACCGACAAGCTGGCGGTGTTCTATCAGGACGCGCGGCGGTTCGAGGTGCCGATCCGGTCGCCGGATATCAACGCCTCGTCGGCCGATTTCGACGTGGCCTTTGACGATGAGGGCAAGGGCGCGGTGCTCTATGCGCTGGGCGCTATCCGCAATGTGGGTCTGGAGGCCATGCGCCACGTCCAGTCCGTGCGGGAAGAGGGCGGGCCCTTCAACGACATCTTCGACTTCCTCGAGCGGGTCGACCCGCGCAGCGTCAACAAGCGCGCGCTGGAGAATCTGGCCCGGTCGGGCGCCTTTGACAGCATCCATCCGAACCGCCGACAGCTGTTCGATCAGGCCGACAAGCTGATGGCCTACTGCCAGAGCGTGGCGGCCGAGCGCGCCTCGTCGCAGGTCAGCCTGTTCGGCGGCGATCAGGCGGGCGCCGCGCGGCCGCGGCTGGCGGCGGTGGAGCCGTGGGTCGGGCCGGAGAAGCTGGACGAGGAGCTGTCGGCCGTGGGCTTCTACCTGTCCGGCCACCCGCTGGAGGACATGGCCGAGGTGCTGAAGCGCCGCAAGCGCGTGACCTTTGTGGCCGAGGCGCTGGGTCTGGCCGAGGCGGGGCACGAGGCGTTCAACATGGCGGGCGTTGTGCGCCGTCGGCAGGAGCGGGCCAGCGCCCGAACCGGCGAGAAGTTCGCTTTTGTCACCTTCTCGGATCCCACCGGCGAGTTCGAGTGTCTGTTCCCGCCCGAGCAGTTGCGCGCCTGCCGGGAGGTGCTGGAGCCCGGCGCCGCGGTGCTGGTGCGGGTGCGGGCCAAGGCGGCGGACGGGGAGGTGCGTTTCTTCGGCGATTCCGCCAGCCCCATCGACACGGCCATGGAACAGGCGGTCGTGGGCCTGCGCATCCATGTGTCGCCGCGCGCCGCGGAGCTGGAGGCCCTGCGCTCGCGGCTGGACCGCGCGGTCAGCGAGCGGGGCGGGGAGGTGGTGCTGGTCGCCTCGCTGGAAGGCCGCACCGAGGTGGATATGAAGCTGCCCGGCCGCTATCGGCTGGACGCCTCCCTGCGCGGGGCGCTGAAGTCCGCGCCGGGCGTGGTGATGCTGGAGGATGCCTGATTTCTCCGCTCATCCCGGCGAAAGCCGGGACCCAGTCCTGTCCAGCTTGGCGCTGGCGTTTCAGGACTGGTGAGCGGTTGATGATCCTGATCCGCTGCAACACCCAAAGTGCTGGGTCCCGGCTTTCGCCGGGATGAGCGGAATTGTACTCAGTGATACCGGCGCATGAGGCCGACCAGCTTGCCCTGGACCTCGACCTGGTCGGGGCCGAAAATGCGGGTTTCGTAGGCGCGGTTGGCGGGCTCCAGGGCGATGGAGGCGCCCTTCTTTCTCAGGCGCTTGAGGGTGGCTTCCTCGCCTTCCACCAGAGCCACGACGATCTCGCCGGAGCTGGCGGTGTCCACGCGCTTGATGACCACCATGTCGCCGTCGAGGATGCCGGCCTCGATCATGGAGTCGCCCTCGATCTCCAGCACATAGTGCTCGCCGGCGCCCAGCATGCTCTCGGGCACCATCAGGCGGTCGCGCTCGTGCTGGATGGCGGCGATGGGCGTGCCGGCGGCGATCTTGCCCAGCAGGGGCAGTTCGCGGGTGTCGTTGGCGGGCTGGACGGCGGCGGGACGGCCGGCGCCCTCGATCACCTGGGGCGTGAAGGCGGCGCGGCCGCGTGACGGGGCCGAGGCGGTGGCCTGTTCCGGCATCTTCAGCACCTCCAGCGCACGGGCCCGGTGGGCCAGGCGGCGGATGAAACCGCGCTCCTCCAGCGCCGTGATCAGGCGGTGAATGCCCGACTTGGACGCGAGATCCAGCGCCTCCTTCATCTCGTCGAACGAGGGCGAGACGCCCGTCTCCTTGATGCGTTCATGAATGAACATCAGGAGTTCGTGCTGCTTGCGCGTGAGCATCGGCGACTTTCCCCGCAGGCCGGTTCCGGGAATCACTCCGGGAACAAGCCGTGAACTGATGCCGATGTTCTGTAAGTGTTCTTCGTTAATGTCAACTTACCGACAGCAACGCTTTCGTCGCCGCCGTGACGTCGTTCTGGCGCATCAGGCTCTCGCCCACCAGGATCGCGCGGGCCCGGGCGTCGGCCACCCGGGCCACGTCCGCGGGCGTGAAGATGCCGCTTTCGGCCACCAGCAGGGCGTTGGACGGGCTCAGCAGAGCCAGACGTTCGGTCGTTTCCAGATCGACCTCGAAGGTCCGAAGCGAGCGATTGTTCACGCCCACCAGATCGGCCTTCAAGGCGCAGGCGCGGGCCATTTCGTTTTCGTCATGGGTCTCGACCAGGGCGTCCATGCCGAATCGCGCCGCCTCGGCCATCAGCTCGGCGGCGAGGACGTCGTCGATCATAGCGAGGATGACGAGAATGCAGTCGGCGCCCAGCGCGCGGCTCTCGGCCACCTGCCACGGGTCGACCAGAAAGTCCTTGCGCAGACAGGGCAGGGCGGCCGCCTCGCGGGCGGCGGCCAGATAGGCGTCGTCGCCCTGGAAACTGGGGCCGTCGGTCAGCACCGACAGGCAGGCCGCGCCGCCGGCTTCATACGCCTTGGCCAGCGCAGGCGGGTCGAAGTCGGGCCGGATCAGGCCCTTGGAGGGGCTGGCCTTCTTGATTTCGGCGATCAGGGCCGGACGGTCCGGCGTGGCCTTGTCTTCCAGCGCCTGACGAAAGCCGCGCGGCGGGGAGGCGGCGGCGGCCAGCGCCTCGATCTCGGCCTGCGAGCGGGCGACCTTCCGCGCCGTCACGTCCTCCCGCTTGTAGGCGGCGATGCGGCTCAGAACGTCGGTCACGCGGCGACCTCTTCCTCGTTGGTGATGCGCACAAGCGCGTCCAGGGCGGCGCGGGCGCGTCCGTCGTCGATGGCGCCGGCGGCCAGAGTCGCGCCCTGCGCCAGATCAATGGCCTTGTCGCTGACCACCAGGGCCGCGGCGGCGTTCAGCAGCACGATGTCGCGGTAGGGACCGGCGGCGCCGTCCAGCAGGGCGGTCAGGGCGCGGGCGTTGTGGGGACCGTCCCCGCCCATCAGGTCGTCCATGGTCGCCTCGGGCAGGCCGGCGTCGGCGGCGGTGACCGTGAAGCGGCGCACGGCCCCGTCGCGCCATTCCGCGATCTCGGTGGCGCCCGTGGTGGTCAGTTCGTCCAGACCCTGGCCGTGCACGGTCCAGGCGCGCACGGCGCCCAGACGGCCCAGCACCTCGGCCAGCGGCTCCAGCAGGCGCGGATCATAGACGCCCATGACCTGACGCTTCGCCGTCGCCGGATTGGAAAGCGGGCCCAACAGATTGAAAACTGTGCGGAAACCGATGTCGGCGCGGACCGGCGCCACGTGCTTCATGGCGCTGTGGTGAGCGGGGGCGAACAGGAAGGCGATGCCGGCCTCGTCAAGCGCGCGGCGTTGCTGCGCTGGTGAGGCGGCCAGATTCACGCCCAGCGCGGCCAGCACGTCGGACGACCCGGATTTCGAGCTGACCGCCCGGTTGCCGTGCTTGGCCACCTTGAGGCCCGCACCCGCCAGCACCAGGGCCGAGGCGGTCGAGATGTTGAAGGTGTGCAGGCCGGATCCGCCGGTGCCGCAGGTGTCGATCACCTCATAGGGCAGGTCCAGCTTCAGGGCGGCGGCGCGCATTTCCGTGGCGAACGCGGCGATCTCCTCCACCGTCTCGCCGCGTAGACGCAGGGCGGTGACGGCGGCGGCCATCTGGGCGGGGGAGGGTTCACCGCGCAGGCAGGCGGCGAAGAAGACCCGCGCCTCGTCGGCGGTCAGGGCGCGGCCGTCGGCCAGCTTGGACAGGATGGGCTTGAAGGCGTCCGACATGGCTCAGGCGGCGGCCAGACGGCGCACGCCGGCGATGTCGAGGAAGTTGGCCAGCAGGTCGTGGCCGCGCTCGGTGGCGATGGATTCGGGGTGGAACTGGACCCCGTGGATGGGGCGGGTGCGGTGCGCCAGCCCCATGATCTCGCCGTCGGCGGTCCAGGCGGTGACCTCCAGCACGTCGGGCAGGCTTTCGCGCTCCACCGCCAGGCTGTGATAGCGGGTGGCGGTGAAGGGATCGGGCAGCCCCCTGAACACGCTCTTGCCCTCGTGGCGGATGGGCGAGGTCTTGCCGTGCATCAGCGCCTTGGCCCGGATCACCTTGCCGCCGAACGCCTGACCCATGGCCTGATGGCCGAGGCAGACGCCGAAAATGGGCAGGCTGTCGGGGGCTTTCGCCAGCACGTCCAGGCAGATGCCCGCCTGATCCGGCGCGCAGGGCCCGGGAGACAGCAGCACCGCAGCGGGGTTCAGCGCCAGCGCCGCCTCGGCGCTCAGGTCGTCATTGCGGATGACGTGCGTCGGCGCGCCCAGTTCCGCCAGATAGTGGACCAGGTTGTAGGTGAAGCTGTCGTAGTTATCGACGACCAGGATCATGATCCGGCTGTTCTAGGCCGCTCGAGCCAGCGCGCCAAGAACAATGCTCCTGTCCCGGAAAGAGAAAGCTAACGGGTGGGTTCTAGTCTCTGCGGGCAACAAGCGGAGAGGGGCCATGACCGAGGCCGACGCCATCGAACGTGCGCGTGAACTGCTGGGACCGCCGCCGGTCCGCGATCCGGCCATGGGCGCGCTGGGCGCGGCCCTGCTGGCGGCCGTGTCCGCCCTGCTGATGGCGGGCGCGGTGATTGTGGGGCCGGGGTTCGAGGTAGATCCTTCCGCAGCCGGCGTGATGCGTGGCTACGACTGAGTCTGGCCCGGCGCTTGCTGGAGCCGCGCCATGCGCACCATTCTGACACTCTCCGCCGTCGTCGTTCTGGCCGCCGCCTGCGCGCCAAGACCGCACCCGTATCCGGTCGCCGAGGCGCCCTATCTGTTGCACGTGCCGGCGCCCGGGACGGACTACCGCTATCGCAGCGGCCCGCAGGGCTTCGGCCGCACCGGGCCGGTCTATGCGTCCAGCCCTTACCAACCCGGTTATCAAGGGCATGGCGACGGCTATCGGGGGGCTGCTCCTCATGGTCCGCCGCCCGGATACGGCGGGCACGGCTATGAGTCCGAAACCTATGGCTATGGCCCGCGCGTGAGTGGGTATTCCGACGGCTATTCGTGGGGCGATCGGCGCCATTCGGTCCGCGGCGGCTCCAGCTACGAGAGCCGCGAGATGATGACCGAGGAGAGCTATTTCGAAGGCGGGGTGATCGTGGAGCGCGAGGGGCCGCGTGCGCCCCACCGGCCTGACCATGCGCCTTATCGGGACACGTCAGGACACCAGTCCTATCCCGGGCCTTACGCCGAATCTCCGCAGTACGAGCCGCGCCGTGTGGAGCCCTCGCGGTTCGAGGCTCCGCGCGCCGGACCGACGTCTGCCTACCCGCCTCAGCCCCAGCGGCCTCAACCCCGGCAGCCGTATCCCGACGCTGGGCCCGAGCCGTTCTACTGATCAGCCGAAACGCCAGGCTTCCTCGGCGGCGGCCTTGAGGGCGCGGGACTTGTGCAGGGTCTCTTCGTACTCGGCCTTCGGGTCGCTGTCGGCGACCACGCCGGCGCCGGCCTGAACATGCATCACCCCGTCCTTGAACAGGGCGGTGCGCAGGACGATGCAGGCGTCGATCTCGCCGCCGGACGAGATGTAGCCCGCCGCGCCGGCATAGCCGACGCCGCGCTTGACCGGCTCCAGCTCGTCGATGATCTCCATGGCCCGCACCTTGGGCGCGCCGGACAGGGTGCCGGCGGGCAGGGCGGCCAGCAGGATGTCCACCGGATGAAGGTCCGGCCGGGCCTTGCCCGTGACGTTGGACACCAGATGCATGACGTGGCTGTAGCGCTCCACGAAGAAGCTCTTCGTCACCTTGACCGAGGCCGGCTCGGCCACCCGGCCCACGTCGTTGCGGCCCAGATCCACCAGCATCAGGTGTTCGGCCAGCTCCTTGGGGTCGGCCAGAAGTTCAGCCTCCAGAGCCTGATCCTCTTCGGGTGTCTTGCCGCGCGGACGGGTGCCGGCCAGGGGGCGGATTGTCAGTTCGCCGTCACGCAGGCGGACCAGAATCTCGGGGCTTGAGCCCGCCAGCTGGAAGTCGCCGAAGTTCATGTGGAACAGGAAGGGTGATGGATTGGTGCGGCGCAGGGAGCGGTAGAAGGCGAAGGAGTCGCGGGCGAACGGCGCGCTGAACCGCTGGCTGGGCACCACCTGGAAGATGTCGCCCGCCGCTATGTAGTCCTTGGCCCGGCCGACGATGGCGGCGAAGCCGGCTTCGGTCTCCGAGGCCTGAAAGACGACGGCGTCCGGCGCGCCGGGGGCGGGCCGGGGCGTGGGCTGGTTCAGACGCTCAACCACAGCGTCCAGCCGGGCCACGGCGGCGGCGTAGGCGGCGTCGGCGTCGCTCCCGTCCTGCCAGGCGGGGGTGGCCAGGATGATTTCCTGGGCCACGCCGTCGAAGATGGCGACGATGGACGGGCGCGTCAGGACGGCGTCCGGCAGGTCCAGCGGGTCGGGATTGGCCTCGCCGATAGGCTCGAACAGGCGCACCAGATCATAGCCGAAGACCCCGAACACGCCTGCGGCCATGGGCGGCAGGCCGTCGGGCAGGGGGATGCGCGCCTCGTCCACCAGCCTCTTCATGGAGGCCACCGCGCCGTCAGGCTCGGCCGTGAAACGGTCCGCGGCGATGTCCTCGCCACAGGCCACCTCAGCCGCGTCGCCACGGCAACGCCAGACCAGATCGGGCGCCAGGGTCAGGATGGAGTAGCGGCCGCGCCAGGCGCCGCCCTCGACCGATTCGAACAGGAAGGCGTAGGGCTCGCCCCGGCCCAGCTTGAGGCAGGCCGAGACGGGGGTCTCCAGATCGTCGATCAGGCGGCGGAAAACCACCTGCGCCCTGCCGTTCGCCCAGCCGCGCGCGAAGTCCTCAGGAGAGGGCGAAGCGGCGGCGTGGCTCATTCGTCTTCGGCGGCGGGCGTGGCGGGAGCCTCGTCGGGCGCCTCGGCGGCGGTCACGCCCAGGGCGTTGAGAGCGCGATCGGGCCAGGTGCGGGCTTCGACGATGCGCCCGGCGGCGGCGCGGGAGTCCTGTCCCAGAGCCTCGGCGAGTTGCATGGTGAGGCGCGGGCGGGCTTGCTCGGCGACAGGGGCGGCCAGGGTGGCCACCGGCGCGCGGACGCGATCCACCCGGCCGATGACGAAGCTCTGTTCGTCCTGCTGACCCGTGAAGACCTGCTCGGCGCCCTGGCTGAACAGGCCGCGCAGCACGCCCTGACCGACCTCTTCCTGAACCTCCTCGTTCTGCTGGAGGCCGGTGCGCGTGGTGAGCTGGGCGTTCACCGAAGCGGCCACGGCAGCGATGGACTCGCCGCCGCGGATCCGGCCCGCCAGCTGGTCGGTGAAGGCGGCCAGGCGGCGGCTGGTCTCACGCTGCATCCAGCCCTGGGTCAGCATGTCCCGCACCTCCTCGAGCTCGGGCATGGCGGCCGGGCGGATGTCATTCACGCGGACAACGAAATACTGGCCCTGGCCGGCGTCGATGACGTCGCTCTCGCCGCCCTCCTCAAGGGTGAAGGCGTTGCGCAGAACCGGCTCGGGCGCGTTCAGGGGTTGCCCGTTGGGCAGGCGGCCGTCTTCGGTGAAGGGGGGCAGGTCGATGATGCGCGCGTTGGCGGCCTCGACCGCCTCGGCGAGCGAAGCGCCGTCCTGACGCGACTGCTCGAACTGCTCGACGGAATCGTAGGTGGCGCCGCGCGCGGCTTCCTCGCGAAGCTCCGCGACGATGGCGTCGCGGCTGTTCTCAAGGGTCGCAGCCTCACCGGGGGTGACGGCGCGAACCTGGATGACCGTTTGACCCAGGGCGCTGGCGACGGGGTCGGAGACCTGGCCGGACTCCATGCCGAAGGCGGCGGCGGCGACGGCGGGGTCGGTCACGGCCGAGCGCGGGCGGTTGTCATATTCCACCGGCTGGATGTCATTGGCCTCGGCCACCTGGGCGGCGCTCTGTCCGGCGCGCAGGGCTGCCGCCACGGCGGCGGCCGTCTCGGCGTCGCGGGTGGTCAGGGTCGTAAAGGTGCGGGTCTCGGGCTGCGACAGGGACTCCCGACGGAACTCGAACCGTTCCTGGATTTGCGCATCGGTCACGGCCGGAGCCGCGGCGTCGGGCGCCGGTCCGAACACCACCAGGGAGATGGTGCGGAACTCCGGCTGGCGCAGCTGGTCGGCGTTTTCCGTCAGGAAAGCCTGAAGCTGCTCTTCGGTGGGGGCAGGCGTCTCGCCGGCCATGGCGGGCGTCACGACGAACCAGCTGCCGTCGCGGGTGTGCAGGGCCTGGGCCGCCAGGGCGGCGCCATAGATGCGCGGCAGGCGCATGCCGGCGTACAGCGCGGCGCCGTAGTGGCTGGCGGCCAGCTGGTCGCGGATCTCCTGCTCGAACTGCGCTTCGGTCAGGTTCTGTTCGGCCAGGGCCTGGGCGTACTGGGCCGGGTCGAACTGGCCGGTGATCTGGTTGAAGAACACCGGGAACTCACGAATCTGCTGGGCGATGAGCTCGGCGCCGGGACGCAGGCCCGCGCGCCAGGCCCAGGCGAAGAAACCTTCGGTTTCGGCGAGGCCGTCCAGGATCTGGATGTGACCGCCCTGGGCCACCACGTCCTGCATGGTCAGGGACTGGCCCGACTGCTCGCGATAGGCCTGCAGCTGCTGATCGACAATCCGGCGATACTCGACCTGTGTGACCTCGCGCGAGCCCGCCTTGACGACAGGGCCGGTCTGGGCGCCGCCGCCGAGGAAGTCGGTCGTGCCGACGATCACGAAGCTGAGGACGATCAGGCCCACGATGATGGGCGCGACCCAGGACTTCGAGAGCTTGCGGAACGAGGAGATCATGCGGCGGGCCTTGGATCGCGAAGCGCAAGAGTGCGCAGACTGGCCGTATAGGGGAGGGGGCGGCGTTCCCGCAAGCGGGCAGCCCCTTGGCTTGGCCTTATGGCCCGCCTAAACAGCCCACATGACCGAAATGCGACGGCTGATCGCCGGAAACTGGAAGATGAACGGGACCGGTGCGGCCCTCGATGAGGCCCGGGCGCTTGCCGGGGCGCTGATGGCCGAGCCCGCCGCCGTTCGGGTGGCCCTTTGCCCGCCGGCGACCCTGATTGAGCGCCTGGCGCGGACAGTCGACGGTTCAGCCGTCGAGGTGGGCGGACAGGATTGCCATGCGGAGGCCTCGGGCGCCTTCACCGGCGACGTATCGGCCGGGATGCTGGCGGATGCGGGCGCGGGGCTGGTGATTCTGGGGCATTCGGAGCGGCGGGCCCTGCACGGCGAGACCGACGCTAACGTGGCGGCCAAGGTGGAGGCGGCGCTGGCCGCCGGGCTGGAGCCGATCATCTGCGTCGGCGAGACGCTGGAGCAGCGCGAGGCGGGGCAGGCGGTGGCGGTCGTCCAGGCGCAGGTGGCCGGGTCGCTTCCCAAGTTATTGGCCGGAAAGGATTTTTCTGTCGCCTATGAGCCTGTGTGGGCCATCGGCACGGGCCTGACCCCTACCCTGGAGCAGATCGAGGCGGTCCACCGGGCCGTGCGGACGGCGATGGTCGAGCACCTGGGCGAAACTGCCCGCACCGCCCCGATCCTGTACGGCGGGTCGGTGAAGCCGTCGAACGCCGCCGGGATCCTGAACACCCCCGAGGTGGGCGGGGCGCTGGTGGGCGGGGCCTCGCTGAAGGCCTCGGATTTCCTTGGCATCATCCGGGCGGCTTGATCAGGTCGCTCCGGATTTCAGACAAGGACGCTCAAAAAAACAGTGTCTGAATTGTCTGAATTGTTGAATTCGGCTCCGCTGCTTCCTGAGGCGCGCTCCATTGTAGAGCCGCCGGAAAGGCGTGGGCGTAAATAAAACTCAGCCGGCCTTCTCCGCCGCCTTGGCCGCGTTCCACAGGGCGTCCATTTCGGCCAGGTCAGACTGGTCGGGCGTCCGCCCGTCTTTCGCCAGCTCGGCCTCGATGTAGGCGAAGCGGCGGATGAATTTGGCGTTGGCGCCGCGCAGGGCGTCCTCGGGCTCCACCTCCAGCTTGCGGGCCAGGTTGGCCACCACGAACAGCAGGTCGCCCATCTCCTCGCGGGCCTTGTCCAGATCGCCCGCCGCGATCTCGGCGCGCAGCTCGGCCACTTCCTCGTGCAGCTTGTCGAACACCTCGTCGGTGGACGGCCAGTCGAAGCCCACGCGGCCGGCGCGCTTCGTCAGCTTGGCGGCGCGGGCCAGGGCGGGGAGGCCCACCGGCACGTCGTCCAGCACCCCGTGCTGGGCCTTCGCAACCCGTTCTCCAGCCTTGATGTCTTCCCAGCGCGCCTTCTGGGAGACGGCGTCCGCCCGGGCCGCCTCGTCGCCGAAGACGTGGGGGTGGCGACGCTCCAGCTTGTCAGCCATGGCGACGGCCACGTCGTCGAAGGCGAACAGGCCCTGCTCCTCGGCCATGCGGGCGTGGAAGACCACCTGAAACAGCAGGTCGCCCAGTTCGCCCTTCAGGTCGTTCAGATCGCCGCGCTCGATGGCGTCGGCCACCTCGTAGGCTTCCTCGATGGTGTAGGGCGCAATGGTGGCGAAGGTCTGGGCCACGTCCCACGGACAGCCGCCGTCCGGATCGCGCAGGCGCTCCATGATCTGGATCAGGCGGTCGATGGGGCGGGGTTCGGTCATGAGCTCGCCCTAGCGTGAAGCGCTTGCCGCATCCAGAGCCGCGCGGATTTCGGCGTGGCGCGTCTGGGTCAGGGGATAGCGGTAGAGCGCCCAGGCGCCGACCATCAGGCACAGGGCCGGGAGGCCCGCGAACATGATCTGGAGCCACATGAGGGCGGCGGGGCTGTTGTTCTCCACCAGCGCCGGATTGAAGCCGGAGAACTGCAGGCCCGTGAAGGTCAGCACCGACACGGCATAGCCCAGCTTGGAGGTGGCGGTCAGGATCGAGAACAGCAGGCCCGTGCGGTCCGCGCCCTGCTCCAGCCGCACCTGATCAGCCACATCGGCCATCATGGCCCGCAGCAAGAGGTCGCCCGAGGCGAAGGCCAGACCCACCAGCGCCACCATGATCGCGGCCATGATCAGGGGCGGAACGCCGAGCGCTGTGGCCAGAACCGGCGCGCCGAAACTGGCCAGCAGCAGGGTGACGGCGAAATAGACGCAGGCCAGGATCAGGGCGGCGTGCTTGCCCAGCCGCACCGCCAGGGCGCTCCAGACGGGGGCGCCGATCAGGCCGGCCACGAAATAGACCAGCAGCAGGATCGAGGTCTGCGACCGCTCGAACCCCTGCACCGCCTCGAAGAAATAGAAGAACAGCGCGCCGACAACGCCGCGGGCGATGCCCAGCATCAGGTCCGCGCCCAGCAGGCGCTGCATCACCGGCAGCTTGAAGAGGCTGAGATAGGCGAAGCGCGACGTCGCAGCGG
>Ga0208316_1000174_pt1 | contig 73424 bp, 73 predicted proteins | sample MalvireepMed_231_FD_184240 | JGI IMG/M metagenome (GOLD analysis project Ga0208316, IMG submission 184240) | Marine viral communities from the Global Malaspina Expedition - Malaspina viral metaG DeepMed_231 (SPAdes) (version 2) | ecosystem: Environmental > Aquatic > Marine > Oceanic | place... | reverse complement strand
TTGTCGTCGCTGCCGTTGACGGTCAGGAAATGGAACTGCCCCGAATGTGGCGCAAACCATGACCGCGACCACAACGCCGCAACCAACATTAAAGCCGCCGGGCTGGCGGTGTTAGCCCTTGGAGAGAGTGTAAGCGGCATGGGGTCAGTCTCCATGTCCTGTTCTCGGTGAATTGGGAATCCCCTTCCTTTAGGGAGGGGAGCAGTCAACATCTTGCTCCTTGCACGTGAACAATAAACGTTAAATCTATCAGTGTGGGTCACTGCGTGTCATGGTTCCCGTTGGGCGCGATACGGCAGGCCAAGGAAATAGGCTATGGTATGTCTGTTACCGTATCCTCTTAACAATGCTGATAACAAAGGAGTGATTATGTGGCATCAACAAGAGATTCACTTGCCGGAAATGCCTCGGGGCTTTCACCTGATTACCGATGAGATTGCCAGGGCGCTGCCCTGTTTGGCAGAGTGCCACCAAGGGCTGCTGCATTTACAGCTGATGCACACTTCCGCCTCGTTAACGCTCAATGAAAACACCGACCCAGATGTTCGTCATGATTTGGATGCCTTTATTCGCCGCTTAGTGCCCGAAGGGCTGAGCTACTTCCAGCATACCTTAGAAGGCCCTGATGACATGCCTGCCCATGTGGCCTCTAGCCTGCTAGGCACTCAGCTTAGCCTTGCGGTACGCGATGGCCGCTTAGCCCTTGGCACCTGGCAAGGGGTGTGGTTAGGTGAGCACCGTGAACAGGGTGGTTCGCGCCGCTTACTGGCCACATTGAACGGCTGTACTGCGCCCTAGTGGCAGTCCATTGAATGACTTTTTTGAGATAAGCGCCCCAGCTGCTGGTGCCTCGCTACCGGGAGCCGTGGCAGGATGATGACACCATTCTATGGGTTCCTACGCTAATGGCGTTTGGTGAGAAACGTGAGTTTCGCTTAACGAATCCGTTTAGCGCGCGTTTTCGCCGCTGCCTGCGTGAGTTCAAACCCGACGTGATCCATGTTCATCACCCATTCTGGCTGGGGTCGATGGGGCTATGGATGGGGCGCAGGCTTAAGGTGCCGGTCATCTATACCTACCACACCCGGTTGGAGCACTATGCTCATTTTGTGCCGCTACCGGGTGCGCTGTTTCGCAATCTGATTTCTCACTACCTGATCAAACACTTTTCTAATCGCTGCCAAGGGGTGATTGTGCCGACCTACTCGGCAGAGGAGTACCTGCGTATGATCGGTGTAAAAACCCCTGGCTATCGACCCCGCAGACACAGTGCTGGTGAGCGTATCCCGAATCAGCAAAGAGAAGAACATAGCATACGCCACTGCGGCGGTGGGGTGAACGAACGCGTTATTGTAGACGCGCTTCAATGACAGGCCAGGCAGCGTCACCCTCGGTGGTCGTCACATCGGCCAGCATGGCTTCCACGCGCTCGGGGTGGTCGTTGATCCACTGCTGGGCCACCTCGGCAAGGTCACGCTCCTCTTGGCCAAAGGCTTGGATCATCCAGCTCTGCTCGTCGGCGGTAAAGCTAAACTGCTCAAAGAAGGTAACCAGCGCCGGGTGGGCATCGGCGTAGTCGCTGCGCAGTAGGGTGCGTACGTCGCTTTCGCCGTTGTTCTCACCGAACAGGTTTTCCGGGTCTTCCAGGTAGCGCATGGGCAGCTCAAGGTTCATCCAGTGGGGCGTCCAACCGACCCACACAATGGCCTCTTCTCTGGAAATCGCATCTTGAGCGGCGGAGAGCATGCCCACTTCGCTGGTATCCACTAAGCTCCAGTCGCCCAGTCCCCAAGTGTCGTTATCAATCGCGTTATGGAGAATCTCGCTCGCCGCCGACCCTGCGCCAAAGCCATGAATTTGGCTGTTGAACTCATCACGGTGTTCATCTAAATCCGCGAAGCTTTGAATGCCGCGCTCATGCAGGTACGTCGGTACGGCCAGCGTCATCTGAGCGCCATCGACGTTGTTGGCGACATCGGTAAGCACGCCAGAGGCTTTGCGCGGTTCGAACATCTCTTTTTGTGCGGGTAGCCAAGCGCCTAAAAAGGCGTCGACGTCGCCACTCTCCATGCCTTGGTAGATCACCTGCAGGCCGATTTCGTGGGTTTGAGTGTCGTAGCCCAACGGATTAAGGAGCTGCTCAGCAATTTCGGTTTTTACCGTAATACCGGGCCAGGCCGGGACGCCGAAATCGAGCGTGGCGTCATCGGCAAGGGCGGCTTGGGTGGTAACGCCTGCCAAGCTTAGGGCAATCGTAGAAACGAGTGGACGGGTTAAGCGCGTCATGGAAGAGGATCTCCTTGCTTAGGTTATTGTGATTACGCGGCGGTACGAGCGAGAACACGCAGGCGCGAAGCCAGCATGTCGCGGTCTAGATAGGTTCCCTGAAGATGGCGAGCACCGCTATTGGGATCGAACTCCCGGCGGCCGTGAAGCACGCGACGATTATCGAACGCCACCATCTGGCCCGGTTTTAAGGTGAACTCCAACTGATGGGCGTCGCTGTGGAAGAGTTGCCACAGCACTTTATAAGCGCGGTACCAAGCCGCCATTTTTTCAGCGGGCAGGTGGAGGGTGTCGCGTATCCAGTTATTAAGGCGTATCTCCACTAGCTCGCCTTGGCTATCTAGGGTGATCACTGGGGCTTTGATGGCGATATCGTGGGTGTCGTCCTGAAAGCGAAAATCGATGGGCGTTTCGCTGAGAATAACGAGCGCTTCCGGGTCCTGTTCGCGTAGGGCATTGATCACTCGGGCACCATCAGCAAACAGCGACTCGCCACCGCTGGCGTCGTTTTGCAGGCAGTAGAGCAGTTGAATATCCGGCGGCTGCTGCCAGTTGGGCAAGTCGATATGCAGCGGTAGACCGGCAGCGGTATAGGCCGCGTTGTTGGGGTTAGGCTTGGAGCGAACATTAAAGCGCCCGCCAAAGTTGGTAGCGCGTTGCGGGCCAATGCGCTCGGCAAGGCGGCTGACTTCCTCTTCCACCAGCGGTGCGTCGGTGACCAGCGCCAAGCCGTCGCGTAGCATGGCGGTCAGCCAGGTTTTCTCGCCTTCTGGGGTCAGAAAGTCGGTGTGGCGAACGCCTTCGGGGAAGAAGTCGTCGCGCCACGGCTGCGGGGCGGGCAGTGTAGAAAAGCGCGTCGCCTCAGGGCGGCGCTGGTACAGCCAGCCGCTATGAAAGGCGCTCACATGACCATCCTGCCACTGTAAATAGAGGTGACCATCTGCCAGGGTAACGCTGGGTGCCTGTTCGATATCGTCTAACGGTAGGTAGAGGCGCTCGCGGGTTTGCGGATGGCGACACTGGGCGCAGGCGCAGTGGTCGCGCAGCCATAGCAGTGGCAGCGTTGTGTGAGTGCTGTCTTCCCAGGTCAGCGCAAGGCTGCTGTCGGTGAGCGTGGCATCGCTGAGTGCCGGGCCGTGTTCATAAGGCGTGAGTTCACTCATTTGAGGGGCTGAACGCTTTTCCGTCGCTGCTAGTGCGCTGGTCATAAAGGCCTCGCTGTAGGTTGATGACATGTTGTTGAATGCTTCTATATAGGATGCGGAGTCCTCTGTGCAGTGACAAACGATTAATCTGGCCCCAAAGACTTTGTTTTATTTATAGGTAGCTTTTTCATGATCCAATTACCACCGCTGTTATGGCTACAAGCCTTTGAGTCTGCTGCCCGCACCCTGAGCTTTACTGCCGCCGGTAGTGAGTTAGGAGTTACCCAGGCGGCCATCAGTCAGCGTATTCGGTTGTTAGAGGACCGCTTAGGCCAGAAGCTGTTTGTGCGCCATGCCCGAAGCCTCACCCTGACACCTGCCGGGCAAGCGTGGCTGCCTAGCATTCATGATGCGTTTTCCCGCATTAGCGAGGGCACCACGGAAGTATTTGGGATGACTAGTGAAAAACCAGTGACGCTGCGCGCAACGCCGGTCATTCAGCAATCCTGGCTAGCACCACGGCTGGTGGCGCTGCATCAGCAAAAGCCCCATCTATTACTGCGTTTGGTGAGTGCGATCTGGCCTGACGACTTTGGCCCGGAAGGGGCGGACATTGAAATCCGCTATGGCCGTGGCGAGTGGAGTGGACTAGAGATGCTGCCGCTGGGCGACGAGCAACTGCTGCCAGTATGTACTCCGGCGTTGGCCCGTGAGTTAACCAAACCCAGCGACCTAGCAGGGCATACGCTGCTGCACGCGGTAGGTTTTGGCGTAGGTTGGCCCGGCTGGCTGCAGGCGGCGGGTATCGCCCATTTGGAGGCCGAGTGTCTGTCGCTTACCTGCGATAACCAAGTGATGACCTTGGCATTAGCCAGCCAGGGGGGCGGTGTGGCGTTAACCCATCGCCGTTTGCTGGATCAACGACAGGATTTAGTGGCGCCGTTTAACGTAGAGGTGCCCAGCGATGAGCGCTTCTGGCTGGTGCGGCCCAGTAAGCGGCAGGTAAGCGAAGAAGCTGGGGAGGTGTGGGATTGGTTAGCCACTTCCGTTTAATTGGTTTTTTTGCTGATAATGAGTAAATGCACCAATTTTCTTGCCATTTTGGTGCAACCGTGAAGAATGATGCGCCTTCTTTGTTTTAAAAAAGGTGTGTTTGGTATGGATTTTACTCTTCCTCCCCTGTTGACCGTGATGGTGGACCGCGGCAATGGGCTGTTATGGGGCAGTGTGCTGATTTACCTGCTCATCGGTGCTGGCCTCTATTTCACGGTCATGACCCGTGCTATTCAAATTCGTTATTTCGGACATATGTTCAAGCTGCTGCGCGGTTCCCGGCAGTCCAACGGCGGTATTTCCTCGTTTCAGGCGCTCTCTACCAGTCTCGCCGCGCGGGTGGGCACGGGTAACCTAGCGGGCGTTGCGGTGGCGATCTACTTCGGCGGCCCCGGCGCGATTTTCTGGATGTGGATGACCGCCATGGTGGGCATGGCGACCAGCTTTGTGGAGTCCACGCTGGCTCAGGCCTACAAAACCGACCATGGCGATAACACCTTTCGCGGTGGCCCGGCGCGCTACATCGAACGCGGCTTGGGGCTGCGCTGGCTGGCGGTACTGTTTTCTATCTGCCTGATTATTGCGTTTGGGTTGGCGTTTAACAGCGTACAGGCCAACTCCATCGCCCAGGCCATGGAGCAGGCATTCGCCATTCCCACCTGGGCCATGGGGTTAGTCTTGATGGCCATCGTCGCGCCGATTATTTTCGGCGGCTTGAAGTCGATTGCGAAAGTGGCCGAGTTAGTGGTGCCGCTGATGGCACTGCTGTACCTGATCTTGGCGCTGGTCGTGGTGGCGCTGAATATTAGCGACCTGCCCGCTGCCATCATGACAATCGTGCAGAGCGCTTTTGGTATTGAGCAGGCGGCCGGCGGTGCGATGGGCTATGCCATTTCCCAAGCGATTATGAACGGTATTCAGCGCGGCTTGTTCTCTAACGAAGCGGGTATGGGCTCTGCGCCTAACGCGGCAGCGACTGCCAGCACCCGCCCGGATCACCCGGCAGCTCAGGGTTTTATTCAAATGCTGGGCGTTTTTCTGGATACCCTGGTGATCTGTACCGCGACGGCAGCAATCATCATTATGGCGGGCCCGGAACTGCTGGCCAGCGAGGAGAGCAACGGCATCCAGCTGACCCAGATGGCGCTCTCCAGCCATGTGGGCGAATGGGGCGGCATGTTCATTGCGGTAGCGATTCTGCTGTTTGCGTTCACGTCCGTGATTGCCAACTACTCTTACGGTGAGTCCAACATCGAATACCTGGCTGGCCGCCGGGCACCCCTGGCGGTGATGCTGTATCGTCTGGCCGTGCTGGGCATGATCATGGTGGGCTCTGTGGCCAGCCTGGGAGCTATCTGGAATTTTGCGGATCTCTCCATGGGTATGATGGCGATCATTAACCTGGTGGCGATTCTGCTGCTATCGCCCATTGCCTTTGCGCTGTTCAAAGATTACGACACGCAGCTCAAGGCGGGTAAAGAACCGGTCTTCGACCCTAGCCAGTTTCCGAAGCTGGCGAACAAAGTAGATCCGAACGCCTGGCCGACTAAGAAATAGCCACGTATCTGCTTGCTAGTCGTCATCTGCCCCACGCGTTGCTGCGATTCAAGCAGCCACGCGTGGGGCTTTTTCATGGGTGAATAGTTCGATTTTGTCGAATGTAGATCGGAAAACGTTGCGCTTTTGCTCACCGAAAAGCGCCGTAGAATAGCGCCTAACCTTCTCTCTGTTTTTAAGGAATTTTCATGACCACTCGTGCCCTGTTAGTGACCTCTTCTATCCTCGGCGACAACGGCCAGTCCAACGCGCTGGCGAGCCATTTTCAGCAGCAGGCCGCTGCACGTGATGGCGTCGCCGTTACCCACCGCGATGTGGTTGCCAACGCGCTGCCGCACCTTGCCATCGAAGAGCTGGGCGCGTGGCAGACCCCGGCTGACGAGCGCACCACCGAGCAACAGGCGCTGGCCGCGCACTCGGATGAGCTGCTGGCAGAGCTGCGCGCTAACGACGTGCTGGTACTGGCGGTGCCGATGTACAACCTGGGCATTCCGTCACAGCTGAAAGCGTGGTTTGACCGCGTGCTGCGCGCCGGTGAAACCTTCCGCTACACCGAAAACGGCCCCCAGGGGCTGATCGAAGGCAAGCGAGCTATCATTCTGGCCGCTCGTGGCGGTCAATACGCGGGCACCGAGTTCGATAGCCAAACGCCGCACCTGAAAACCATGTTGGGCCTGATGGGCATTCGCGATGTGGAAGTGGTGTTTGCTGAAGGTTTGAACATGGGCGACGCTCACCGCGATGCCGCGATGAAAGAAGCCTTCCAAGCCATTGATCAGCTTGTCGAAGCGCTCTAAACCAACGCCATAAGCCAAACGAGGTTGTCATGCCACGCCCGGAACTGCTCGAACAGATTTACACTATTGTCGATCAAATTCCGGCGGGGCGGGTGACGACCTATGGCCGCATTGCCAAGATGACCGAAGGGGCCACGCCGCGAATGGTGGGGTCGGCCATGCGTCACCTGCCCGAGGGGCATCAGCTACCCTGGCATCGTGTCATTTCCGCGTCACTCAAACTAGCTGACCACGGCGGCGCGGCACACCAGCACGAAAAGCTGCGTGCCGAGGGCGTCGCGTTCGATGCCAAAGGCCGCGTGCCGAGCCATCTTGTTTGGCCGGATGAGTAGCTCTTGGGTGAGTGGTGAATGGAGAGGTGTGAATAGAAAGCTGTGAATAGCGATTTGTGAATGACAAAACGCCGCCCGGTGGGCGGCGTTGGCGTACTTATGCGTAGTGGGTCGCAGGTTGAGCGTTAGTCTTCCTGCCTACTGCCGGACTTCCACGACCAGTCGCGCCAGCGTAGATCGAAGAGATCCTTGCGGCGGTCCTTGAGGTTGGTGACCGAGCCTTCGGCACGCACTACGGTCAGGCGGGTCAAGTCCAGGTCCGAGAAGATGATCATCTCGGTGTTGGGCGTGGTCTCGGCCAGCACCGCGTCATGGGGGAAGGCAAAGTCAGAGGGGGTGAATACCGCCGACTGGGCATACTGGATATCCAGGTTCTCGATGGACGGCAGGTTGCCGACGCTTCCGCAGATGACCACGTAGCACTCGTTCTCGATAGCCCGTGCCTGAGCGCAGTGGCGCACACGCAGGTAGCCATTTTTGGTGTCGACCCAGAACGGCACGAACAGAATATCCATGTCCTGGTCGGCCAGCAGGCGACCCAGTTCCGGGAATTCCACATCGTAGCAGATCAGGATGCCAACACGGCCTGCATCGGTATCGAACACCTGCAGATCGTCGCCGCCTTCGATCACCCAGTCGCGCCGCTCCTGCGGGGTGATATGCAGCTTCGACTGTTTCTCCACCTCGCCGTCCCGATGGAACAGGTAAGCCACGTTATAAAGACGGTCATCCTCACCCACCTCGATCATCGAACCACCGATGATATTGATGTTGTAAGAGACCGCCATGCGGGAAAGCTCGCTCTTGAAGCGGTCGGTAAAGCCTGCCAAAAAGCGAATGGCCGCCGTTTGGTCTTTTTGGGCAGCTCGGTCCTGAAGCCCCATGAGTGGCGTGGTGAACAGCTCCGGGAAAACGGCAAAGTCGCTCTGATAATCCGACAACGCATCGACGAAATACTCGATTTGCTGCAGCGCAGCCTCCACGGAGGCGAACTCACGCATTTGCCACTGCACCGCGCCCACGCGTACCTGAGTGGGGCGAGTGTCTAGCACGTTTTCAGCGGGCTCGAACAGAATATTGTTCCATTCCAACAGCGTGGCGTAGCCTCGGGACTGCTCGTCTTCCGGCAGATACTTGCGTAACAGACGTTTGACCTGGAAGTCGTTGGCAAGCTGGAACGACAGAATCGGGTCGTAAATCTCCTTGCGGGAGACTTTGTCGATGTACTGGGCCGGGGTTAGCTCGCTGGCGTGCTGGTGATACTCGGGAATCCTCCCGCCCGCGAGAATGGCGCGCAAGTTAAGCGAACGGCACAGCTCTTTACGCGCTTCGTATAGGCGGCGGCCCAGGCGGTAGCCGCGATAGTCTGGGTGGATCAGTACATCCAGCCCGTACATGGCATCGCCTTCCGGATCGTTCAGGATGATTTCACGATGGCCGATCAAATCGTCGTATTTGTGCGGGTTGGAGAACTCGTCGTAATCCACCTGCACGGTGAGGGCGACGCCCACCAGTACGCCGTCGTCTTCAATGGCAATCTGGCCGTCGGGAAACTCCTGGATCAGCTTATCGATGGTGTGCTTAGGCCAAGCGCCACCAATATCGTGATACACCGCATCCATCAGCGATTTCAGCTGCTCGTAGTCGTCGCTGGTGAGGTTACGCAGATTGAGGTGCAGGTCTTCTAGGGACATAGGTCAGGGGTTCCCATTCATAAAATGAAGTTGGCCTATTGTATCACTGCTGTACGCTTTGCGTTTTACGGGCGGCTGCCGCGCGTACCAACGGACGTGTCAGCGTTTGCGCCATGATCACCCCGGCAAGGATTAACAGCCCACCTATAAAGTGGAACCCCGATACCTGTTCACCCAGTAACGCCATGGCAATCAGCGCGCTAAATAGCGGCATCAGGTTGATAAAGATACTCGCCTGGTTAGCGCCGATTTGGCGGACCGCTCGCATCCACAAGAACGTGGTAATAACGGAAGCAGGAATGCCTGCGTACAGGATCAGCCAAACGTTCTTCCCATCCACCGGCGTCATGGGGCCCATCAAGTAGGGTGGCAGCAAGAACAACACGGCAAAACAGACCTGGGCATAGAGCATGACCCAAGGAGGCAGATTCATCGCCCAGCGTTTGAGCATCACGCCATAAAGCGCATAGCAGGTGGCGGCGACCACCATTAACGCGTCGCCCTGCGCCACCTCTAACTGCAGCAGAGAAAGTGGGTTGCCGCGGCCCAGCAGCACGGTGACGCCGATAAAGGCGAGCACGCCGCCTACGACGCCGCCTAATGTGGGTGGTTCCTTCAAAATTAGCGCGCTCAATAGCACCGTGAGCAGCGGCACCATTGCTGCAAGAATGCCCATATTGGTGGCGGTGGTAGTTTCAGCAGCGATATAAGCCAGCCCCTGCCATAGCCCCATCCCTAAAAGCCCTAGCAGAGCTAGCTTTGGCCAGTTACGCACGATTTCATCTTTGTGACGCAGTACGGCCGGCAGCACAAAAGGAGTCATGACGACGAGGGCGAGCAGCCAGCGTAAAAACGCGATACTGCTAGGAGCAATGGCATCTACCGAAAGCTGGTTGATGGTCATATTGCCGGACCATATCAGTACGGTGGCCAGCGGCGGTAAAAAGTAAATCAATGGCATAGCACATTCCCTAGATTCAATCCCTGATCGTTAGCCGGTTAATGTGACGCGCTTTGCCGCCAGGGGCAAGGGGGAAGGTAGTCGATATAGCGACTATCGTCTGGATAAAAAGGCGATACAGTTGCGTGGTAAAAGTCTGTACGTAGCCAGCGCTATGTCATACGCTTGTTTGAATGTGAGTGGCAAGCCATTGATTGCCCGCCGTACTAATAACAGTGAAGGAGCACCGTGATGCGCCAAGCGCCAGCTTATCCGCACCTATTTCGTCCATTAACCGTGGGACATTTAACGCTGCCTAACCGCGTATTGATGGGGTCCATGCACACCAATTTAGAAGAAGCGCCGAATGGCTTTGAGCGCTTGGCAGCGTTCTATGCAGAGCGCGCGCGTGCAGGGGTAAGCCTGATTGTGACGGGTGGCATTGCGCCCAATGCCGAAGGGGCGGTATTTCAAGGTGCCAACGCGCTGACAGAGGAGTCTCAAGTGGCGGAGCATCGCCACGTTGTCGATGCGGTACATGCCGCCGGTGGGCACCTATGCATGCAAATTTTGCATGCCGGGCGCTACGCTTACTCACCAGAGCTGGTGGCCCCCTCGGCGCTGCAAGCCCCCATCAACCCGTTCACCCCCCGAGCGCTCTCCAGTGAAGAGGTAGAGCAGCAGATTGCCGACTATGTTCGCTGCGCTACGCTCGCCCAGCAGGCGGGCTACGACGGCGTAGAGGTCATGGGCTCGGAAGGCTATTTGATCAACCAGTTTATTTGCCGCCGCACCAACCAGCGTGACGACGACTGGGGCGGCGATTTTGAGCGGCGTATGCGTTTCCCTGTCGAGATCGTCAAGCGTATTCGCCAAGCGGTTGGCGAGCGCTTCCTGCTGATCTTCCGCCTGTCGATGATTGATCTGGTGGAAGAGGGCAGCTCCTGGGAAGAGGTCGTACAACTGGGCCAGGCCATTGAAGCCGCTGGCGCGAACGTCATCAATACCGGCATTGGCTGGCACGAGGCACGGGTGCCGACCATCGTGACCAGCGTGCCCCGGGCCGCGTTTACCGAAGTCACCCGCCGCATTCGCGCGGCGCTGTCGATTCCGCTGATTACCACCAATCGCATCAATATGCCGGAGGTGGCCGAGCGCGTACTGGCCGAGGGTCATGCGGATATGGTGTCGATGGCGCGTCCGTTTTTGGCTGACCCCGAGTGGGTGCGTAAAGCCGAGGCGGGCTTGGCGAAGGAGATCAATACCTGCATCGCCTGTAACCAGGCCTGCTTGGATCACACCTTTATGGGCAAGCTGACTTCCTGCTTGGTCAACCCCCGTGCCTGCCACGAAACCGAGATCACTCTGGCGCCTGCGCAAACACCTAAGCGGGTAGCGGTGGTCGGCGGCGGCCCAGCGGGGCTTGCCACAGCAGTAGCGGCGGCCAGTCGTGGGCACGCCGTGGTGCTCTTTGAGCGGCGCAGCGAGTTGGGTGGGCAGTTTAACTACGCTCGCAAAATCCCCGGTAAAGAAGAGTTTAACGAAACTCTGCGCTACTTCCGCGTCATGCTCGAAAAGCACGCGGTGGACGTGCGCTTAAACACCGAAGCCACTGTAGGCGCCCTGGCAGATTTTGACGAAATCGTGATTGCCACGGGGGTGGTGCCCCGTGAACTGGCGTTACCTGGGGCCGACCACCCCAGCGTGCTGAGCTATGCAGACGCCATTGAGCAGCCTGAACGAGTAGGCAAGCGCGTGGCGGTGATTGGGGCAGGCGGCATTGGTTTTGATGTTTCGGAGCTGCTTTCCCACGAGGGGCACCCCACCATGGAGGTGGCCGCATGGTGCGATGAGTGGGGCGTGGATTTAGCAGTGTGCGAACGGGGCGGCTTAAAAGCGCCGCAGCCGCCACGTTCACCGCGCAGCATTGTGATGCTGCAGCGAAAAAGCTCTAAGCCAGGCAAAAACCTGGGTAAAACCACGGGTTGGGTGCATCGTGCCTCGTTAAAGCAGCGTGGCGTAGAAACACTGGCCGGCTGCGAGTATGTGCGCATCGACGATGCGGGCTTACACATCCGCCGCGAAGGGCAAGAGCAGGTGGTCGAGGTGGACACCATTGTGGTGTGCGCAGGCCAAGAGTCGGTACGCGACTTGATTTCGCCGCTGGCCCAAGCGGGTAGCCGCGTGCATGTGATTGGCGGCGCAGATGAAGCGGCCGAATTGGATGCCAAGCGCGCTATTGATCAAGGCACCCGGCTGGCGGCCTCGCTGTAACTCGCGTGGAGGGCGTGACGTTAACGCTAAAATGGCGATAGACTGATGGATCACCCTAACTACTAAGCCACGTTAGGGATTTAAGGTGCGGGTGGCACCCAGCCTGCGCCGCACGACCGTCAGACAAAAGGATTATCGTCATGCCCTCGGAGTGTACCCCACGATTTTTAGCCAGTGACAACACCTCCGGTATCTGCCCGGAGGCGATGCAGTACTTACTCGAAGCCAATCAGGCCGATGATTTAGCCTACGGCAACGACCGCTGGACCGCCCGCGCCGCCGACCGTTTTCGGGAAATGTTCGACTACGATTGCGACGTATTTTTCGTGTTCAACGGCACTGCAGCCAACTCACTGGCGCTCTCCGCGATGGGGCGCAGCTACCACAGCGTGATTTGCCATGAGCTGGCGCATATTGAAACCGATGAGTGCGGTGGGCCGGAGTTCTTCTCCAACGGTGCCAAGCTGCTGACCTCGCCGGGAGCGAACGGCAAACTCACGCCGCAAGGGATTGAAGCGCTGGTGACCAAGCGCAGCGATATCCACTACCCAAAACCGAAGGTGGTATCGCTCACTCAAGCCACCGAAGTGGGCACCGTTTACTCCCGCGAAGAGCTGCTGGCCATTCGCGCCATGGCAGATAAGCATGACCTGCGCCTGCATATGGATGGCGCGCGCTTTGCCAATGCCTGCGCCAGCCTGAAGGCGTCACCGGCCGAGCTGACCTGGCAGGTTGGGGTGGATGCGCTGTGCTTTTCAGGCACCAAGAACGGCCTGGCGTTTGGCGAAGCCATCCTGTTTTTCAACCGGGAGCTGGCCGAGGATTTCTCCTACCGCTGCAAGCAGGCGGGCCAGCTCGCCTCCAAGATGCGCTATGTCTCGGCGCCCTGGCTGGGCCTGCTGGAAAGCGGCGCTTGGCTAACCAATGCCGAACATGCCAACGCCATGGCGCGTTATCTATCGGAAGGGCTACAGGCGTTGCCGGGTGCTTCGCTAATGTTCCCCACCGAAGCCAACAGCGTTTTCGTTGAATTGCCACCTCACGCCATCGAAGCGTTGAAAGCCAAAGGATGGACCTTTTATACCTTCATCGGTGCCGGCGGAGCGCGGTTCGTCTGCGCTTGGAACACCACCGTTGAATTGCTCGATCAGCTATTGGCCGATGTGAAAGCCGTGCTTGACGTTCGTGCTTGAGCAATACCGCCGCTAAAAGCTAAAAACTGCTCTGACGTTGAGCTCTCAAGCGCCGCCTTCTCAGGCGGCGCGTTGCGTTGTGGGGTTGCCACAATATTTCACGCAACTAACCCCCGGTTGCTGTGCTCATATCGTTAACAGCGCTGCGTTGAAGGTTTAGTCATCACTTTTTGCTAATGCTGACTACGCTGATAGAGCGACACCTCGAATAGCACACCGTCTGGGGTATTGGTTTGGCGGTTGCGCTGGGGGATGGGCCACAGGAGAGTTCCATGAGCATCTTTGATCACGTTCAAGACCGATTTGCCCGCGTTCAGCAAGAGGACATGAGCCTTGAGGAGTACTTGGCGCTTTGTCGCCGTGACCCCAAGGTGTATGCCAGCGCTGCCGAGCGCATGCTGGAAGCGATAGGCGAGCCTGAAGTGATCGACACGGCGAAAGACCCGCGTCTATCACGTATTTTCTCGAATAAGGTGATCCGCCGCTATCCCGCTTTCGCCGAGTTTCATGGGATGGAAGAAGCCATCGAGCAGATCGTGGCGTACTTCCGTCACGCGGCCCAGGGGCTCGAAGAGCGTAAACAGATTCTATATTTGTTGGGCCCGGTCGGCGGCGGTAAATCGTCACTGGCCGAGCGCCTGAAGCTATTGATGGAGCGAATTCCCTTCTATGCCATCAAAGGATCGCCGGTCTATGAATCGCCGCTTGGACTGTTCTCACCGGAAGAGGATGGTGAGCTGCTGGAGCAGGAGTACGGCATTCCCGGGCGCTACCTGCGCAGCGTGATGTCGCCCTGGGCGGCTAAACGCTTAAAAGAGTACGGTGGTGATATTTCCCAGTTCCGGGTGGTGCGCCTCTACCCATCGCGGCTGAATCAAATTGCCATCTCCAAAACTGAGCCGGGGGATGAGAACAATCAGGATATCTCATCGCTGGTCGGCAAAGTCGATATTCGTCAGCTGGAGCTTTACTCCCAAGACGATCCGGATGCCTACAGCTTCTCCGGCGGGCTGTGCCGTGCCAACCAGGGGCTGATGGAGTTTGTGGAGATGTTCAAGGCTCCCATCAAGGTGCTCCACCCGCTGCTGACCGCTACCCAAGAGGGCAACTACAATCCTACCGAGGGCATGGGCGCGATTCCTTTCGATGGCGTGATTCTGGCCCACTCCAACGAGTCCGAATGGCAGGCGTTTCGTAACAACCGCAATAACGAGGCGTTTCTGGATCGTGTCTATATCGTCAAAGTACCCTACTGCCTGCGGGTGTCGGAAGAGATCAAGATCTATCAAAAGCTGTTGGAAGACTCCTCCCTCAGCGCCGCGCCCTGCGCGCCGGATACGCTGCGCATGCTGGCGCAGTTCTCAGTGCTGTCGCGGCTCAAGGTGCCGGAGAACTCCAGTATCTACTCCAAAATGCGGGTGTATGACGGGGAGAACCTGAAGGACACCGACCCACGCGCCAAGTCGATTCAAGAGTACCGCGATGCGGCTGGGGTCGATGAAGGTATGCAAGGGCTCTCTACCCGCTTTGCCTTCAAAATTCTCTCGAAGGTGTTCAACTTCGACAGTACTGAAGTTGCGGCCAACCCGGTGCATCTGCTGTACGTGTTGGAGCAGGCGTTGGAGCGCGAGCAGCTGCCGTCCGAAGTATTCGAGCGCTACTTGGGCTTCATCAAGGAGTTTTTGGCCCCGCGTTACGTGGACTTCATCGGCAAAGAGATTCAGACCGCGTATCTCGAGTCTTACAGCGAGTACGGTCAGAACATCTTTGACCGCTATGTGACCTATGCCGACTTCTGGATTCAAGACCAGGAGTACCGTGACCCTGAAACCGGCGAGCTGCTCAACCGCCAATCGCTGAATGAAGAGCTTGAGAAGATCGAGAAGCCAGCAGGCATTTCCAACCCGAAAGACTTCCGCCATGAAGTGGTGAACTTCGTACTGCGGGCGCGGGCGCAAAATAACGGTATGAACCCTAGCTGGCAGTCTTACGAGAAGCTGAAAGGCGTCATCGAACATAAGATGTTTGCCAACACCGAAGAGCTTTTGCCGGTGATTTCCTTCAACGCCAAAGCGTCGAAGTCGGATCAGAAAAAGCACGAGGATTTCGTGGCGCGCATGGTGGACCGTGGCTATACCGAGAAACAGGTGCGGCTGCTTTCAGAGTGGTATCTGCGCGTGCGTAAGTCTCAGTAGCGGGCTCGCTGTCGGCCCGCACACAAGAGCGCCAAGAGTCGGCGCTCAAGATCGAGGTGTTGAGGAGGTCGAATGACCTACTTTATTGATCGCAGACCTAACGCTAAGCACAAGAGCGCGGTCAATCGGCAGCGCTTCTTGGAGCGTTATCGCAAGCACATCAAGCGCTCGGTGGAGGAGGCGGTCAACCGCCGCTCCATCACCGACATGGAGCGTGGCGAGAAAATTTCGATTCCTGCCAAGGACATTTCAGAGCCCGTGTTTCAGCACGGGCCGGGCGGGGCGCGTAATATCGTCTCGCCGGGTAATAAGGAGTTTCTGGAGGGGGATAAGATTCGTCGCCCGGCGGGCCAGGGGGGCGGCAATGGAGCGGGCGAGGGCGGCGCCTCCAACCAGGGGGAAGGAAACGACGAGTTTGCCTTCACCCTCAGCCGTGAAGAGTTCTTGGAGTTTGTGTTCGACGGCTTGGAGCTGCCCCATTTGCAGCGCAAGCCGCTAAAGTCGCTGGAAGAGATCAAAATGGTGCGAGCAGGCCTTGCGCGAGATGGCGTGCCCTCGCGCATCAGTATTACCCGATCGATGCGCGAAGCCTATGCACGGCGTATTGCCATGCGCGCGCCGATTAAACGCGCCCTGAAGGAGGCCCAGGAAGCGTTAGCGGCGGAGGAGCGCAAGGATCCAGTATTGCGAAACCCAGCACGTATCGTAGAGCTGAAAGCGGAGATTGAGCGGCTGGAGAAGCGTATTGAGGCGGTGCCGTTTATCGATACCTACGACCTGCGCTATCACCAACTGGCGGCTCAGCCGCAGCCTTCTAGCCAGGCAGTGATGTTCTGCGTGATGGATGTGTCGGGCTCCATGACACAAAACCACAAAGATATCGCTAAACGCTTTTTCTTACTGCTTTACCTCTTTTTAGAAAAGCACTACGAGAAAGTGGAGCTGGTGTTTGTGCGCCACCATACCGCCGCCAGGGAAGTTAATGAGGAGGAGTTTTTCTACTCACGTGAAACCGGCGGCACCATCGTTTCCAGCGCGCTGAATTTGGTCAATAAGATCATTGAAAAGCGCTACCCCGCCGGGCAATGGAACCTCTACGTGGCTCAGGCATCCGATGGCGACAACTGGGACGACGACTCCAATGTCTGTCGCGACCTGCTGGTAAAACAACTGATGCCCCAGCTGCAGTACTACGCCTATGTGGAGATCACCCCCCATGACCACCAGTCTCTATGGCACGAGTACGAAGCGGTAGCTACCCAGTTTCCCGAGCGGTTTGCTATGCGCCAGATTGTCGAGGCTGGCGATATTTACCCGGTTTTCCGTGAGCTGTTTAAGCGCCGCTTGAGCCAAGAGCGGTAGTGCGAGTTGAGGAGTGCGCCATGAGTGTAACCCGCAAGCCTATAGCGACCGGTTCTGACTGGAATTTCAGCGTACTGGAGCGTTTTGATGAGGAGCTCGCCAGGCTCGCCGATGAGTATCGGCTGGATACCTATCCCAATCAAATTGAGGTGATTACCACCGAGCAAATGATGGATGCCTACGCCAGCGTCGGTATGCCAGTGGGATATCACCACTGGTCATTCGGTAAGCAGTTTCTCTCTGTGGAGCAGGCCTACAAACGTGGACAAATGGGGCTTGCCTATGAGCTGGTCATCAACTCCAACCCCTGCATTGCGTACCTGATGGAGGAGAATACCTTGATGATGCAGGTGCTGGTCATTGCTCATGCCTGCTACGGTCATAACTCCTTCTTCAAGGGCAACTACCTATTCCGCACGTGGACCGATGCGGAATCCATCGTCGATTACCTCGTGTTCGCCCGAAAATACATCGCCCAGTGCGAAGAGCGCCACGGCGTGCATGCGGTTGAGCAGTTGCTGGATGCGTGCCACGCGCTACAAAACTACGGCGTTGATCGCTACAAGCGGCCATCACCCATCTCGGCCGAGGAAGAGGCCAAACGTCAGGATGAGCGTGAAGCGTACCTGCAAACCCAGGTCAACATGTTGTGGCGAACGATCCCCGAGCCGCCAGCTGGCGTTGCGCCGCTCCCGGGAAGCCTGCACAGCGACGATGATCCCTTAGGGCTGCATACGGGGGGGCGCTATCCCTCCGAGCCCCAGGAGAACCTGCTCTACTTCATCGAAAAGAATGCCCCGCTGCTGGCCCCTTGGCAGCGTGAAATCGTGCGTATCGTGCGTAAGTTGGCCCAGTACTTTTACCCACAGCGGCAAACCCAGGTCATGAACGAGGGGTGGGCGTGCTTCTGGCACTACACGCTAATGAATCGGCTTTACGATGAGGGCAAAGTAGATGAGGGACTAATGCTGGAGTTCTTACAGTCCCACGCGGCGGTCATCAATCAGCCGGGGTTCGATAGCCCCTATTACAGCGGGCTGAACCCTTACGCACTGGGCTTTGCCATCTTCATGGACATCAAACGGATATGCGATGCGCCGACGGCTGAAGACCGCGAGTGGTTTCCCGATATTGCAGGTAGCCCCTGGCGGGAAACCCTTGAGTTCGCGATGCGCAACTTTAAGGATGAATCCTTCATACAGCAGTTCTTGTCACCTAAGGTGATTCGCGACTTAAAGCTGTTTTTAATTGTCGATGACGACCAGGTAGAGATGCTTGAGGTTGCTGCTATTCACGATGACCGTGGCTACAAACGCATACGTGAAGCGCTTTCAAGCCAATATGCTCTGTCGGTGCGTGAGCCGAATATTCAGGTGGTAGAAGCTGCCATTCGCGGTGATCGCTCATTAACGCTGCATCACATTCAGGATAGTCGTCGGCCACTGGGGAGAAGTGTCTATCCGGTGATTCGCCATTTACAGCAGCTATGGGGCTTCCCTGTACACTTGGTATCCATGGAAGATGGGAAAGTCACCCGCCGTTATCACTGGCCGGTAGAGGAAGAGAGCAAAGGGGCTGGCTAAAAACAGTGACCCCGCGCAGGGCGCGGGGTCATGGATATCGCAGTAGCCTAAGGTTTGCTTACACCTTGGGGGTTGCTTACGCTTTGGCCGTCCACGATTGGCACCAGCCTTCCGGTGCAACGCTGTTTTCTGGGAAGAGCTGGCAACCTTCGGTGTCTGCATTGAAGAACATGCAGTTAGAGCAGAGTTCGCCCTCTTCATAAGCGGGATGGTCACTCGCATCGCTGGCCACTTCGACGTAGTTAAGCGCCTGAGCGGTAGGAGAGGACGGATCCAGACGCGGCAGTTCCTGAGCAAAAGCACTCTTCGACAGAATGCCAGCACCAAACGGTAGGGCAGCGAGGCCCAGCACACTGTTACGCATGAACTTACGACGGCTCTGATTAGCCATGGTGTCTCCTTATCGTCACGGTCTGACGTTTTGCTACGGTTGTCGGGTGGTGATCCACCTCTTAATACTCCGACAAGTCTTATAAATCGGAGGTCTACGGTACATGCTAGCGCATGCTCAAAATTAGTGCGAATAACCTTATAAATAGCGCGACAATTAGCCACGCTGTCAGGCAGCGCTTGGCCGTACCTAGCAGGCTGCTATACTCGCCCCGTAGCGTGATATCCACAAGACATGATTAGTGAGGGCGCCATGCAAAACGCAGTGATCTTGATTAATACCGAAAAAGGCCAAGTAAAGGCAGTGGCTGAACGCCTAGCCGATGTGGAAGGGATCAGCGAAGTGTACTCCACCTGCGGCCGTTACGACCTAGTCGCCATTGCTCGCACCCGCGATTTTGAGAGCCTAGCGGAGCTGGTGACCGAGCGCCTAAATGCCGTAGAAGGGATTAGTGATACCGAAACGCTGAATGCCATGCAGGTTCACTCTCGTCACGACTTGGAAACCATGTTTTCACTCGGCTGGTAACGTTAGCTACCTACTAAAAAAACATACTGGTCTATCTAAAAAGCTTGTAGGGGAGTGACTCCGTTGGGGAAATCGCTTGTGCACTGGCGTCGTCAGGGGCGACGCCTGGGCATCGCTGTGCTGTTTGTAATAGTGGGAACCGGGTTATGGGAATTCCAGGGGCGCCAACATCAAGATGCCTATACCTGGCAAGGCGTGCCCACTTGGGAGGAGTTTCGCCCCACCACGTTTCATCGCGTTTTACGCAACGATGGCTTTTTAGTGGGATGGTCGGATGTTCGTGTCGGTGCGCTATGGGTGAGCTATCAAGTGAAGGCCGTACCGGACAATACCCGGATCGGCGGGCGGCCCAACTTTCAGGCTGACTGGCGCACGCTATGGCCGGTGGATACTGATAGCTACTCAGGGAGCGGCTACGACCGCGGGCATCTGGCGCCTAACTACGCTATTGCTGCCGTGCATGGGCGTAGTGCGCAAATCGACACCTTCTTAATGAGTAATATCACTCCGCAGCGGCCCAACTTAAATCGCCAACTGTGGCAGCGTTTAGAAGAGTCGGTGATGGACCACTTCGCGCCGCGTTTTGAGCGCTTACAGGTGATCACCGGGCCGATCTACCCTGAGCGCTTTATGGATAACGTGTTTAACCGCGTCGGCTTTGTGGAAGTGCCCGAGGCATTCTACAAAATTATCGTTGCGCCTCACGACGAAGCGCCTTTAGCGCTGGCATTTATTATGCCCCAAGACGTCAGAGGCAATGAGCCGCTGGATGACTACCTCGTCACCATTGATGATATCGAAGCGCAAACGGGACTGAACTTCTTTCCTGACTTAACCCCTACCATGGAAGCCGTGCTAGAAGGCGAGCTGCGGACACAAGGATGGGCGCTGGAAGAAATTGCTCGCCGCCCTGGGCGCTATCAATAAGCACGGAGATGCATTAACCAGCAATCACGGCGGGCGAAGCCGCATTAATGTTTCGCCCGCTTGACATGTTTGGCAAGTAAGTTAAGGCGGTAGGGTGCAATCGCAGTCATGAAGATAAGACGCAAAAAAGCGCCATACAAAGATGGTTCTCTATTAAGAATAACTCTGAGCGAGGTATTTATTGAATATCTATTAGGAAGATAAAGAGTGATGCGGACGGGACCATAAAATGGTGCCCAGGAGAGGACTTGAACCTCCACGTCCATACAGACACTAGCACCTGAAGCTAGCGCGTCTACCAATTCCGCCACCTGGGCGCATCATTCTTTTTACAACTAAAATTTTACAACTAAAACAGTTGTAGCGTCTGTATTCGTATGGTGCCCAGGAGAGGACTTGAACCTCCACGTCCATACGGACACTAGCACCTGAAGCTAGCGCGTCTACCAATTCCGCCACCTGGGCGAATACAAACTAACTGCTTTCACATCTACTTCTTGCTTGCCGCTGCACCTTACGACTTCATGAAAAGGGGATAACATGAAGTGGTTTGGTGCCCAGAAGAGGACTTGAACCTCCACGACCATACGGTCACTAGCACCTGAAGCTAGCGCGTCTACCAATTCCGCCATCTGGGCAAGTGGCGCGTATGATACCGAGGCCGTGGTTAAATGCAAGCCCTAAGGCGCTTTTTTAATACTGAAATCGCATTAATGCGGTGTTAGGTGGTTGGGTGATTGAGCGGGCAGCGCTATACTGCGCCTATGACCAAACAAAACATGACATGCTTCAGCTTATTAGCAGCTGACAACGGCGCTAACGCCGTCGAAGACAACTCCCACCCGCAGTGCACCACGCCTGCGCTAACTGTCCGCCTCCCGCAAACGCCACCAAGGATGTTGATCGCATGAAGTACTGGACGTTGAGTGATGATCCGCACGCCGAGCGCGAGGCGCAAAAGTACGATAATCCTGCGCCCAGCCGCGAATATCTACTGGCTGCCTTAGAAAGCTACGGTAAACCGATTACTCATGAAAACATGAGTAGAATGCTGGGCATTGAAGATGAAGAGCACCTAGAAGCCGTGCGTCGGCGCCTGGCCGCTATGGAGCGCGACGGGCAAGTGCTGCGTGATCGACGAGGTGCTTACGCGCTGATCGATAAGCTCGATCTGATTAAAGGTAAGGTGCTTGGGCATCGCGATGGTTTTGGCTTCGTACTCAGAGATGATGGCAAAAAGCCAGATCTCGTCCTGCCGCCTCGTCAAATGCGGCGTGTATTTCACGGGGACCACGTGCTGGTACGCATTAGTGGTCGTGACCGTCGCGGTCGTGACGAAGCGACCATTGTCGATGTGATTGCCCGCAATACTCAAACCATTGTCGGTGTATACCGTAGTAACACGCCGGAATTTGGCGTGCTGATTCCTGAAAACCCGCGTATTACGCAAGAAGTGATCATCCCACATGCCGCCTGTGGGGGTGCCAAAGACGGCCAGGTCATTTCGGCCAAGATCGTGCAGCAGCCCGCCACGCGGGTGCAGCCGGTGGGTGAAGTCATCGAAGTGCTGGGTGAGCGTATGGATCCTGGCATGGAGATCGACATTGCCATTCGCAGCTATGACATCCCCGCCGAGTTTCCGCCAGAGGTGCTGGATCAAACCAGCGAAATCTCTGCCGAGGTCTTGGAGGAGGATAAAAAGCATCGCGTCGATCTGCGTGACATTCCGCTTGTCACCATTGATGACGAATCTGCCAAAGACTTCGATGATGCTGTCTGCGCTTGGAAGACCAAATCCGGTAGTTGGAAGCTGCTGGTAGCGATTGCCGATGTGTCGCACTATGTTCGACCCGGCACTGCGCTGGATGATGAAGCGCGTACGCGTGGAAACTCGGTTTACTTCCCCGGTCAAGTCGTCCCGATGTTGCCGGAGCTGCTCTCCAATGGTCTCTGTTCGCTGAATCCGCATGTCGACCGCCTGGTGATGGTGTGCGAGATGAATATCTCCAAAACCGGCGCCATTAGCCGCTACTCGTTCTATGAAGCCGTGATGAACTCCCATGCTCGCCTGACCTATAACAAGGTGGCGGCGATGTTGGATGGCGAGAGCGAAGAGGGTGAGGCGCTGCGTCGTGAGCATGCGGAATTAGTCAAGCCGCTCAAAAACCTGCACGAGCTGTATGGCCTGCTGCGCTCTGCTCGGGAAGAGCGCGGAGCGATCGATTTCGATACTACCGAAACAGCGATCATCTTCAACGATGAGCGCAAGATCGAAAAAATCGTGCCGCGTACCCGCAACGACGCTCACAAGCTCATCGAGGAGTGCATGCTGGCCGCCAACGTAGCCACGGCGCGCTTCTTGGATAAGCATGACCTGCCTGCGCTTTACCGTATTCATGAGCGGCCCACGCCCGAGCGCTTAGACAAGCTGCGCCTGTTCTTGAGTGAGCTGGGGCTTTCCTTGGGTGGGGGCGACGAACCCACGCCGCAAGACTATCAAGTGCTGCGTGAAGCCATCGCTGACCGACCGGACGCCGATATTATCCAGACCGTCATGTTGCGCTCGATGAATCAGGCGGTCTATTCACCGCAAAATGAAGGGCACTTCGGTTTGGCGTACCAAGCGTATGCCCACTTCACGTCACCGATTCGCCGTTATCCCGATCTCTTGGTTCACCGCGCAATACGTTCGGTCATTCGCGGTCCGCGCCAGACCAATACGGTCGTGCGGGTAGAAGGGGCACCGGTAGAGCCGCCGAGCAAGTGGTGCCCCTATACCTTCGAGCAAATGCTGGAACTGGGCGAGCACTGCTCAATGACCGAGCGACGCGCGGATGAAGCGACTCGCGATGTCGAGAGCTGGCTTAAGTGTGAGTTTATGTCCGATAAGCTTGGGGAGACGTTCGAAGGCACGATTGCCTCTGTAACGCAGTTCGGTCTGTTTGTTCGTCTGGACGACTTCTATGTAGAAGGCCTAGTGCATGTCACCTCGCTGCCGTCGGACTACTATCATTACGAAGCCGAGAAGCATCGCCTAAAAGGGGAGCGCACGGGGACTACGTACCGCTTAGGCGACGGTTTGACCGTGCAGGTAGCGCGTGTCGATATGGATGACCGTAAAATCGACTTTGGCCTCGCCGACGATAAGCCACGCCCGCGCCGCCAACCGCGCAAGCGCCGTGGTGAGAGCGGCGGCCCGAAAGCCGCTGCTGCAACCGATAAACAGCCGACTCGTCGTGGCCCGCGCCGTACCCGGAACGGCCCGCGTAAACCATCAGCGAAAAAGGGTTGAGCATGAAGTCGTCGTCATCTCGACGTAACCCGCGTAATGCCGCCATTCGCACGCCGGATGGCTTGGACCAAGTGTATGGTGTTCATGCGTTAGAGAGCCTGCTCGAACGCGGTGAAGCCCCGCGCGAGCTTTGGGTTCAGCAGGGGGCGGGCAGCCGCCTAAAAGATGTGGTAGCAAATGCCCAGGTAAGCGGTGCGCGTATTAAAGAGCAGCCTCGCGAGGTGCTTGATCAGCTCACCCAGGGTGCGGCGCACCAAGGCGTGGTGGCGTTTTGCGCGCCATTAACGCCGGAAGGCGAAGAATCGTTATGGCTGAGGTTGCGCGCCTGGCAAGCGCCTACCCCGCCGCTACTGCTGGTGCTGGATGGCGTCACCGATGTGCATAACTTCGGTGCCTGCCTGCGTAGTGCCGATGCTGCGGGGGCTCATGGCGTGATTGTCGCAAAAGACAAAGCCGCACCGCTCAATGCCACGGTCAGAAAGGTGGCCTGTGGGGCGGCGGAAGTCGTGCCGGTCTATCAGGTCACGAATCTATCGCGCACGTTGGCCAAGCTCAAAGATGCAGGCGTTTGGATTACCGGCACCGCCGGTGAAGCAGAAGCCAGCGTGTTTGAGATTGATATGACTGGCCCCACCGCGTTGGTGATGGGGGCAGAAGGGAAGGGCATGCGCCGTTTGACCCGCGAAGCCTGCGATAATCTTGCCAAGTTGCCTATGGCAGGGCAGGTGTCGAGTCTTAATGTCTCGGTGGCTACCGGTATTTGTTTGTTTGAAGCCGTTCGTCAGCGGCAGCTTGCAAGTTAGCGGCCAGCCCACTAGAATGCTTGCGCCCGTTTATTCATAAGCGGGCGTTCGTATTGGTAAGTGACTTATACGATCAACAGTTCTGCTTGATGTCCTGTCTCGGCTGTTCGCGGCCTAGAAGGGGCATTTCAGTTAACTCCTTGCTTCCCTGTCGCGGTTAAGGCATTTGCCCTAACGCACACCGGAAGCTGCCAAACCGCAAGGAGATTCCATGCGTCATTACGAAATCGTGTTTATGGTCCACCCGGATCAGAGCGAGCAAGTGCCGGCTATGGTCGAGCGCTACACCAGCATCGTTACCGAAAACGCTGGTACTGTGCATCGCCTGGAAGATTGGGGCCGTCGTCACCTGGCTTACCCGATCAACAAGATCCACAAAGCCCACTACGTGCTGATGAACGTTGAGTGCACCGGCGAGACTCTCGAAGAAATCGAGAACATCTTCCGTTTCAACGACGCCATCATCCGCAGCCTGGTTGTTCGCTGCAAAGAAGCGATCACCGAAGCTTCCCCGATGATGAAGCCGGCAGAAGAAAAGCGTCCGCGTCGCGAAGAAAAACCGCGCGCTGAAGCTGAAGAAACTGCCTGATTTTATCCACCGCACGTTTTAAGGAGCTAGTCCATGGCACGTTTTTTCCGTCGCCGTAAGTTTTGCCGCTTCACCGCTGAAGGCGTCAAGCAGATCGACTATAAAGATCTCGACACGCTGAAGGCTTACATCACCGAAACCGGCAAGATCGTTCCGAGCCGCATCACCGGCACCAAAGCACGCTATCAGCGTCAGCTGGCGACCGCTATCAAGCGTTCACGCTACCTGGCACTGCTGCCCTACTCCGATAGCCACCAGTAAGCGTTTGACGTGATGCTGGCACTCGCAAGATGGCTGATGCGTGGTACGCCCTATGCCGCAGGCGGGGCAGCGCTAGCAGCGTTAGTGCCCTGGCTGTTTTGGTTAGGTGCGGCCATTGCGGCGTTAGTGACGCTGCGCAAGGGCTTTGCTCCCGCGCTTCCCGTCATTATCGCTGCGGCATTACCAGCCGGTTTCTGGTGGGCGCAGGGTGATGTGATTCCGCTGGCGAGCGTACTACTCGTTTCGCTCATGGCGGTCATATTGCGCGAGAGGATGCGCTGGAGTGAAGCTCTGATCGTTGGCACCTTAGCGGCCGCGGTCATGGTGCAGCTTGGCATCTTCAGCCCGCCGGGTGGCACCGAACTCATGCTGGAGCAGCTGCGCGAGAGCTCGCAAGAGATCGACCGCATGCTCACGGAGTTTGCCAACCAAGGCATCGATACGACGACTCTGGCCGCCATGGTCATTGGCGGCGTCACGGGGTTGGTTGTGTTGTTAGCGGCCATCGCATGTTTGGCGCTAGCACGCAGCTGGCAGGCTGGGCTTTATAACCCAGGTGGCTTTCGTGAAGAATTCCATGCGCTGCGCCTGGCCCCTAAAGAACTCGCTATTTTAGTAGTGCTTGGGGTGGCAGGTATGGTGCTGGGAGCGCAGGCGCTGGCCATGCTGAGTTGGATTCCGCTGCTGATAGCCGGTATTGCGTTAGTGCATGGGTTTATTGGAATTAAGGGGATGAACGGGCTGTGGCTGGTGGCATTTTATGTGCTGCTGATCACGACCTGGCCCACGATTCTCATTGTGCTGCTGTTGGGGCTGATTGATACATTCGCGAACGTTCGCGCACGCCTTGCCCGCAGCAATTGACAAGAGGTTTACGAGATGGAAGTCATTCTGCTCGACAACATTGGTAAGCTGGGCGGCCTGGGTGACAAGGTCACTGTTAAGCCTGGTTATGGTCGTAACTACTTGGTGCCTTACGGTTTAGCCGTACCGGCTACCAAAGAAAACGTTGAAGCGTTCGAAGCGCAGCGTGCAGAGCTTGAAGCTCAAGCCGCTGAGCGTAAAGCAGAAGCCCAAGCACGTGCTGAGCAGCTTAACGACATCGAACTGTCGTTGGTTTCTAAAGCGGGTGATGAAGGTAAACTGTTTGGTTCTATCGGTCCGCGTGACCTGGCCGACGCGATCTCCTCTGCTGGCATCGAAGTTGCCAAGAGCGAAGTCCGTATGCCGCAGGGCCCGATTCGTCAAACTGGCGAATACGACATCGACCTCCACCTGCATGCAGAAGTGGACGCCGTTGTACGCGTGGTCGTTGTCGCCGAGTAATCTCGCTCGCCAACGCTAACGCCTCTAAGGGCGCGGGATATCCCGCGCCCTTTGTCTTTTTAAGCTGCTACTGATTCGCTATGCCAGTGGTACGAAGGAAGCTGCCCGGCTAAGATAAGCGCCGTTGGCAATGCGTTATTTTAAGGAGCTCGCTATGCAGGACCAGCCTTCTGCTGATCAAGAAACGGCGGCGCTTAAGCTGCCGCCGCACTCGCTAGAGGCGGAGCAGTCGGTGTTAGGCGGGCTTATGTTGGACAATCAGGCGTGGGACAACGTCTCTGAGCGCTTGGTAGCCGACGATTTTTATCGTTATGAGCACCGGTTGGTGTTCAATGTCATGATTCATCTAGCGGAGTCAGGGCAGCCGCTAGACGTAGTCACGCTTTCCGAAGCGCTGGAAGCCCGTGACCAGTTAGATACTGTAGGTGGGCTCGGGTTTTTGGCAGAGCTGGCCCGCAATACACCCTCAGCCAGCAACATTCGCGCCTATGCAGATATTGTTCGCGAACGCGCCACGCTGCGTAAGCTGATTCGGGCAGCCAATCAAATTGCTGAAGGGGCGTTCTCTCCGCAAGGGCGGCCCGCCGATGAGCTGTTAAACGAAGCCGAGCGGCTAGTGTTTCAAATTGCCGAAGAGCGCCCCAAAACCGGTGGCCCCATTGGTATGAGCGACCTGCTTACCAAAGCGGTCGACCGTATCGATGAGCTCTTCAACCTCAAAGGCGAGATGACCGGGCTATCGACCGGCTTCCGTGACCTGGATGAAATGACCTCCGGCCTGCAGCCCTCGGACTTGGTGATCATCGCCGGGCGCCCCTCGATGGGCAAGACGACTTTCGCCATGAACTTGGTCGAGCACGCGGTCATCTCTAGCGACAAGCCGGTCATGGTGTTCTCCATGGAGATGCCCGCCGAATCGCTGATGCTGCGTATGCTCTCTTCACTGGGGCGCATTGACCAAACGCGGGTACGTTCGGGGCAGTTAGAGGATGAAGACTGGCCGCGCCTCACCTCGGCAGTGAACCTGCTGAAAGATAAACAGTTGTTTATTGATGATACCGCCGCGCTCTCGCCCAATGAAATGCGCTCACGCCTGCGCCGCGTGGTACGCGAGCACGGTAATATGGCGCTCATCATGATCGACTACCTGCAGCTAATGCAGATACCCGGCTTCTCCGAAAACCGTACCGGCGAGATCTCCGAGATCTCCCGCTCTTTGAAAGGTTTGGCAAAGGAGTTCAACTGCCCGGTTGTGGCGCTTTCGCAGCTGAACCGCTCGCTAGAGCAGCGCCCCAACAAGCGCCCCGTGATGTCGGATTTGAGGGAATCGGGAGCGATCGAGCAGGATGCTGACGTCATTGCCTTCGTTTACCGGGATGAGGTGTATAACCCGGATAACCCTGACAACCAGGGGATTGCGGAGCTGATCATCGGTAAGCAGCGTAACGGGCCGATTGGTACGGTGCACATGGCCTTTATTGGTAAATACACGCGCTTTGAGGACCTGGCTCCCGATAGCTACGGCGAAGCGTTTGGCGATTAACTTGAGCGACATGGGGGAGAACGTATAATGCGCACCCTCATGAGCAGTTCGCCTCGAGCAGATAGATAGACAGGAGTAACAAATGGCAGGTGGTTTTAGGCGCGGTAACCGCAAACGTCTTCCTAAGTTGGAAGGCCGCGGTGAACTCCAGTCGCTAGAGCGCGAGGGGCCTTTTAAAGAGTGGCTGGGCATGCCCGACCTTTATCGCTACTTTCTGGTAGTGGAGGGAGAGAAGTACAGCTACCAAACGGAAGATGCTGAACTTCCCGTCGCGGTCGGCGACAAAGTAGTGTTTCGGTACAAAGAGACCAAAGGCGGTAATTGGATTGACCGCAACTCGCTGGGTAAGGCGATTGACCCGTCCGAGTATCAGTAAATCGACCATAAGTTGACGAGTTGGTCAGGAACTCTTTTCTGTTATTGCCCTCTTAGGCGGTTAGTGCCAAGGTAATATAATTGTCATGGAGCCACGTCATGCTGTGCTCCATGACGATGACCAATAACAGGAGGGAACCATGGAACTGAAAGCGTTAAAACAGTTCGTCGCGAATCACGACAATTTCGAAATTCGGGTGATTACCCATTCGGGTAGCCGTTTTTATCAAGTCGAGCTGGAAGATGTCGAAGGCGAGCGTCACATGCTGATGCAGCGCGGCAAGCCGATGCTGTTCCGTTCATTAGATGACGTTTATCTGGAGCTAAAACGTGCAGGCATCCATCGCGCTTACCTGGTGCAACATGTGCCGCAGGATGAAGTGATTGGTCGCGACGCCCATTACAGCTCGCCGCTGACCTCGCGCATGCCGCTAGTTTTTTAATCACTGGTTAACGGTTTAACCTAACGCTTTTCCCACCACAGCCCCAGCCGGATACGGCGTCGGGCAAAAAAACGGTAGCCTGCATCCATCATGCTTCGCAGGCCCGCTAAGCAAGAAAGTCTTACCAGTCGCCGGTAGCCCAACACCGCATACAGGGCCCGGCTGGCGTCCATGCCGATAAACCATCTCCCTGATTATGCCGCGACTTTGCCGAAAAGTGTTAAGATTTTGCCCATTATGTACTGCACCTAAGGAGTGAGCGAGATGGCCGATAGCGTTGTAAAGGATCAACCCGGTGAGGGGCGTTTAACTCATGCGCCCAGCAGTCACCCTGCGGTTCCCCGCGCCAAGGTGGGCGTAGTTCTGGCCAACCTGGGAACACCCGATGCCACCGACTACTGGTCCATGCGCCGCTATCTCAGCGAGTTCTTATCCGATAAACGGGTTGTGGATTACGCCGGTTGGAAATGGCAGCCGCTGCTGCAGCTGATCATTCTCACCAAGCGGCCTTTTTCATCTGGCCATGCGTATAAAAGTATTTGGAATAATGAGAAGAATGAAAGCCCGCTGCTAACCATCACGCGTGCCCAAACGGAAAAAATGACCGAGCGCTTAAAGGCGTTGTATGGCGATGATGTAGAAGTTGATTTCTGCATGCGCTACGGCAACCCCTCCACCGATAGCGTGCTAAAGCGTATGAAAGAGAAGGGCTGCGAGCGCATTGTGTTCTTCCCGCTTTACCCGCAATACGGCTCGCCCACCACCGCGACGGCGAATGATCAGGCGTTTCGCACGCTGATGAAGATGAAGTGGCAGCCCTATATTCGCACCGTGCCCGCTTATTTTGAGCATCCTGCCTATATCCAGGCGCTGGCGAATTCGGTACAGGAAGCTTATGACGGGTTTGAGAGCCGCCCGACCAAGTTAGTTGCCAGCTATCACGGGGTGCCTGAGCGTTATTTAATGGAAGGCGACCCCTACCACTGCCAATGCCAGAAAACCACACGGCTGCTGCGTGAGAAGCTGGGCTTAAGCAAGGAGGAGGTGGATACCGCCTTTCAGTCGCAGTTTGGCCCCGAGAAGTGGGTTGGCCCGCAAGCAGTGGAGCACGTTGCCGAGCTGGCCAAGCAGGGGCATAAGCATATTGCGATTCTTTCGCCAGCATTCTCTTCTGATTGTGTGGAAACCCTTGAGGAGATCAAAGAGGAGATCCACGACAGCTTTATGGAAGCGGGTGGCGAAACCTTTAGCTATATCCCCTGTTTGAATGACCGCGATGACCATATAGATGCACTATTGGCAGTGGTCAATAACGAGCTCTCTGGCTGGTTGTCGACACCGTAAAGTCGCGTATTTGCTATAAAAACCGTCTAGCGTATTACGTTAGGCGGTTTTTTATTGGGGCCGTCTTTTCTAGAAATGTGAGAAACGCTAGTATAAGGTTTGTGCATATAAAATCACACTTATTCAACGTTTAAGCGGCTTGTGCATCTGTATAGGCGGCTTATTGGGATGAATGAACGTCACTAGGGAGAAAGCGCCGGATGCAATTTGCCGTGTTAATGGGCTTCGTGTTGGCAGCGTCTTCACCGCTGCTCAACCGTTGGTTTGGGGAGCGAACAAGCCTGCTGCTTGCGCTGTTTCCGGCGTTGCTGGCTGGTTGGCTTTTTAGTCAAGCGCCCCTGGTGTTGAGTGACGGGCCTCAGTTACTTGAGTGGTCGTGGGTGCCTTCGCTAGGCATTAGCCTTAGCTTTTTACTGGATGGCCTTTCTCTGCTGTTTGGCTTGCTGATTACGGTGATTGGCACCTGTGTCCTGGTGTATGCGGGTGGCTACTTAAAAGGCCACCAAGATATTGCCCGTTTCCACCTCGCCCTCGTCGCCTTTATGGCCTCTATGCTGGGGCTTGTGTTAGCGGACGGCCTGCTGACGCTGTTTATTTTCTGGGAGCTGACCAGCATCACCTCGTACCTGCTGATTGGCTTTAACCATACTGATATTGAAGCACGCAAATCCGCTCGTCAGGGGCTTTTTGTGACGGTTGCTGGTGGCTTGGCGTTAATGGCAGGTTTGGTGCTATTGGGTATCGCCAGCGGCAGCTGGTCTCTGAGTGAGATTTTGCAGTCAGACGATGACCTGCGCCAGCATGCGCTTTATGCCCCTATGCTGATCTGCTTATTGCTAGGAGCCTTTACCAAGTCGGCGCAGTTCCCATTCCACTTCTGGTTACCTAACGCTATGGCGGCGCCGACCCCTGTGTCGGCCTACCTGCACTCCGCTACCATGGTGAAAGCGGGGATTTACCTGCTGGCACGCCTACAGCCGGAGTTGGGTGGCACGGCCATGTGGGTGACAATACTCTCAGTGGTGGGGGCGACCACCATGCTGACGGGTGCCTTCTTAGCCATTCACCATACCAATATCAAAAAGCTGCTGGCCTACTCCACCATTATGGCGCTGGGAACGCTCACCATGCTGCTGGGGATTGGCTCCGAATATGCCATGACCGCTTTTGTCACCTTTCTGCTCGCCCACTCCATGTATAAAGGGGCGCTGTTTATGGTGGCGGGCATCCTTGACCATGAAACCGGCACGAAAGACGTCACCGCCATGGGCGGATTACGAAGCGTTATGCCTGTCACGGCAGTGATCGCTTTTGTGGCGGCGCTCTCCTTGGCAGGGGTGCCGCCGCTGTTTGGCTTTATCGGTAAGGAACTCATGCTAGAGGCAGCGTTAGGCGCCGAGCGCGTTCAACTGTTGCTGGTGCTGTTTGCCTTCCTGGCAGCCATCTTGACCATTGCGGTGGCGGCGATTGTTGCGCTACGGCCGTTCTACGGCGCACGCCATGAAACTCCCCAAATACCCCATGAGGCGCCGTTGAGTATGCTGATAGGCCCAGGCCTATTGGCATTCGGGTCGCTCGCGCTTGGCTTGGCCCCTGCTGTGCTAGGGGCCGATGCGCTCTTGACCTCGGCAGCAACGGCGGTGGCGGGGGAGACGCTGCCGGTCTCGCTGTCGCTGTGGTACGGCGTCAACGTGGCGCTGATTATGTCGGTGGTGAGCTTGATCTTCGGCTTTTTGCTGTTCAAGCGGTGGGACAGCGTACGCGCCCAGTTAGCCAGGTTGGCACCGGTGATGCGTCATGGCCCCGAGGCGGGGTACGAAGGCTTGATGAATGGCATCGTGCGCTTCTCCGAATGGCAGACACGCCTGCTGCAAAACGGCTATATGCGCAATTACATCCTGGTCATGCTGGTAGTGCTGATCGCGCTGATTGGCAACTCAATACTGCTGCGCCACTCTCCGCAGCTGGCGCTCTCCCTAGACGTACGTTTCCATGAAGTCATTGTGGTGGGCACCATGGCAATGGGGGCGCTGTTTGCCACAATTTCACGCTCCCGCTTAGGCGCCGTGGTATCGGTGGGCATTATGGGCTTCTCTATCGCGCTGATCTTTATTCTGTTTAGCGCGCCAGATTTGGGGATTACCCAACTGCTGGTAGAAACCATGACGGTGATTCTGCTGGTATTGGTACTTTTCAGATTGCCGCGTTTTTCAAATCTCTCCACCAATCTTGAGCGCATCCGTGATGGGGCCGTTGCGGCCACCATGGGGGTGTTAATCTTCTTGCTGATCATAACCGCTTGGAGTATCGACCAGTTTGAATCGATCTCTACCTATATGGTGGAAAACAGCGCGCCGCTTGCCTATGGTCGCAATATCGTCAACGTCATTTTGGTGGATTATCGTGCCCTCGATACGCTCGGCGAGATGTTTGTTTTAGCGTTAGCCGCGATTGGTGTGATTGCGATGCTAAAGCTGCGTCATGGGGAGACAGAAGGCAAAGCGGCGGATAGCGACAAAGCCAGCGTGAAGGAGCCCTACGATGGTTAAATCAGGCACGATTATTCTGAATACGGCAGCGCGGTTCCTGATGCCACTGCAACTGATGTTCTCGGTTTTTCTGCTGCTGCGTGGCCATGACGAACCGGGCGGCGGCTTTATTGCCGGATTGGTAGCAGCTGGGGCGTTCACTCTTTACCTGTTTGCCTTCGGGGTCAGTGCCACCAAAGAGGTGCTGCGCATGGTCGACCCGCGAGACTTGATCGGCGCAGGACTCTTTTTTGGGATGATCTCGGTAGTGCCTGCTTGGTTTATGGGGCAGCCTTTTCTGACTGCTCAGTGGTGGACGATTCCGGTGATCGACTTTAAAGCGTCTACGCCGCTGATTTTTGATATCGGAGTGTATCTGGCGGTGTTGGGGTCGGTGATGGGCATGGTCATGGCATTAATGGAGGTGGATAAGGATGAGCCATAAGTTACCCAACCCGCTGTTTGCAGGAGGCCGTCCATGGAACCGTTAATGGCACTGGCGATTGGCCTGTTATACGCCACCGCTATTTTTATGATGCTACGCCGCTCTATCGTCAAACTCGTGATTGGCTTGATGCTACTCTCTAATGCCGCCAACCTGCTGATTTTTACTACCGCCGGTATGACTCGTGGCGCACCGCCGCTGATTCCTGAAGGGATGATGCAGCCTTTGGGCGATGTCGCTGACCCACTGCCTCAAGCGGTGGTGCTTACCGCTATCGTGATTGCCTTTGGGGTATTGGCGTTTGCGGTGGTATTGATCCGCCGGGCCTACGAAATCGTTAAGGCAGATGATTTAGACAAGATGAAGGATACCGACACGTGAGGCCTGAAGTCGCACTTCCCGTTTTGCTGCCGCTGCTTTCCGGGGCCATTTCGCTGATGTTTTGGCGCTCGAGGCCCATGCAGCGCTTTATTGCCGTGGCTGGCAACGTCGTACTATTTGTCGTCAGCCTGTGGCTGTTCGTTGCGGTCTTAGAAGATGGCTACATCACCATTCAAATGGGCAGCTGGCCAGCACCGTTTGGGATAACGCTCGTCGCTGACATGCTCAGCGCTGTGATGATTCTGCTCACCGGAATCATCGGCTTGGCCATGGGGATTTACTCCCTGGCGACGACTGGCCGCGGCCACGAAAAATTTGGCTACTACCCCCTTATGCATCTGCTGTTGGCGGGTGTGGCGGGTGCTTTTTTAACGGGCGATATCTTCAACCTCTATGTCTGGTTTGAAGTCATGCTGGTGGCTTCGTTTGCGCTCCTGACGCTGGGAGGCGAGCGCGCGCAGATGGAGGGCGCCATCAAGTATGTGACGCTCAATCTGCTGGCATCGGTCATTTTTCTCACTGCGGTAGGCCTGCTTTACGGCACGGTGGGCTCACTCAATATGGCCGATATCGCGCTGCGCATGGATGAAGCCGAGCACAGCGGCATGGTCGAAGTGCTGGCGGTGATGTTTATGGTGGCCTTTGGTATCAAAGCCGCTGCGTTTCCGCTGTTTTTCTGGCTACCTGCTTCTTATCACACGCCTCCGGTGGCGGTATCCGCACTGTTTGCAGGCCTGTTAACCAAAGTGGGCGTTTACTCACTGTTCCGGGTATTTACGCTAATCTTCGATCAGACCATGGGCTACCTACAGGACATCATGCTGTGGGGGGCCGTTCTCACTATGGTGACCGGCGTGCTGGGGGCGGCCGCCCAGTATGAATTTCGGCGTATCCTCTCGTTTCATATCGTCAGCCAGATTGGCTATATGATCCTGGGGCTGGCGCTCTATACACCACTGGCGATTGCAGGCGGTGTGTTTGCCATCATGCACAACATCATTGTGAAGACGAACCTGTTCTTAATTAGCGGGATTACCCACCGCCTACAGGGCACTTACCAGCTTAAAAAGATGGGCGGGCTATATCGTGAACGCCCTTGGCTGGCCGTGGCGTTCTTTATTAGCGCCTTCTCTCTGGCGGGCATTCCGCCGCTGTCGGGTTTCTTTGCCAAATTCGTGCTGGTGCGCGCAGGCTTTGAGGCAAAGGCTTACGTGGCGACCGGCATCGCCCTGGCAGTGGGTTTGATGACGCTCTACTCCATGGTGAAAATCTGGAACGAAGTGTTCTGGAAGGCGCTACCTGAAGAAAACCAGGTGCCCGAAACACCGACACCGACAGGCGATGATGGCCGGTTGCTGAAGCCCAGCCTGTGGATGATGTATCTGCCTGTCGTGGTGCTGGCCATGATGTCCCTGCTCATTGGCGTGTTTGCCGAACCCATCATGCTGGTGATGAACCAAATAGGCGATCAATTGATGACGCCCTCAGGCTATATCGAAGCGGTACTCGGTGCCTCCGCAAGCGCGGAAGCAGCGCTACTGGATCCCATTGAGATACAGGCCGAACGTGTCGATGACCGCTTGGAGGAAACACCATGACCGGCGCCATTTGGAACCTCTTGCTTGGTTTGGCCTGGGTGCTGCTGAGCGGCGACTTCTCCGGGTTGAATTTGTTGGTGGGGATGATTTTTGGCTATATCGCGTTGCTGCTGATTGAGCCTCAAGTCGATGGGTTGAAAGGCTATCCTGCTCGTGTGCCGCGCTTCATCGGCTTTCTCGGTTTTTTCATCAAAGAGTTGGTTCAGGCCAACTTACGCGTGGCATTCGATATCCTGACGCCGCCTTGGCACATGCAGCCGGGGGTCATTGCCTTACCGCTGTCGGCACGCACCGAAATGGAGATCACCCTGGTGGCGAATTTGATTTCGCTCACACCGGGTACCCTGAGCCTAGACGTGTCCGATGACCGTAAAGTGTTGTATATCCATGCGATGTTCCTGGACGACGAAGAGGAGCTTCGACGCAATTTGAAAGAGATGGAACACAGGGCACTGGAGTTATTTCGTTAATGGAAACCGTGATTTTAATTAGTCAGGTGATCATGGGCTTGGCGCTCGTGCTGACCTTCGTTCGCGTGGTGCGCGGACCTAGTCTGCCAGATCGCGTAGTGGCCCTAGAACTGTTCTCGACGACAGTCGTGGGGTTGGTCGGTGTGTATGCGATTCAATCGGGCGTCTCGAGCTTCTTGGACGCCGCGATCGTGATTGCGCTGATGGGCTTTTTAGCCGCCATTGGCTTTGCGCGCTTTTTAGAACGTGGAGGGCCGCGGGATGATTGATGTAATTAAAGGGGCCATGCTGCTAACAGGGTCTAGTTTTATGCTGTTAGCCGCCGTTGGTTTACTTCGCTTGCCTGACTTGCTGACGCGTATGCACGCCACCACCAAGGCGGCGGCGCTCGGGGTGATTTTAATCATGCTGGCATCGGCCATGCATTTTGCTGAAGTGGGCGTAGTGGCACGCTCGTTTGCCATTATTGTGTTTATCTTAATCACTGCGCCGATTGCCGCCCACGTGATCGGGAGGGCCGGATACTTCGTAGGCTCAAGGCTGTGGAGCGGCACGGTGAAAGATGAATTGCGTCCTAACTACGACCCGCTTACCCATGAGCTTAAAAGCGGCATGGAAACCCAGGAAAACGCCAAGCGACACCCGCGTAACACCGACCCAGATTAGCGCGACGAGCACTATCAACGACTTCTTTAAGCCACCTCGTTGTGGCTTTTTTTATGCCTAAAAAACCCGAAATAGAGACGCTATTCTGAAAAACTGTTATGTCAATTTATGTACAATAATTGTACTGCATAAGATGTTATGTCCATGTATTACGGCGTAGCGTGGCAGCGACTCCGCGACCCGCGCCAAGATAGGTATTTCAACGTACTAAAGCAAGCGGGCCATTACGACCCCAAAGGGCTTTACGTAGCATACTGGCTGCCAGCCCTTGTTCTCTGCCCTTCGGTTTAGCGGCCTAGGGGTGGTATCTCTCTCATTTCTGAGCCATCATCCAGCTCACGCCAAGGATTGCTGAGAGAAGAATGCTATGCCGTTAATACCCGTGTCATTACCCGCCGTGTCGCTGAAATATAATAATTCGTTGAATACTCGCCGAGCCGCTGTATTCCCGTTGTTATTTGTTGCCGCTACGACGCTTGCTCTCCACAGCCCTGCCACACACGCCAGCCCGCAACTAATGACCGAGGTAGATGCACGAGCCGCTGAAGAGGTGCTCTATGCCAACTTCAATCAGTGGTTAAGCGAGTTTCGGCGCTATGCCGCCAATCAAGGGATTAGCGAAGCGACGCTAGCCTCCGCCTTTGATGGCCTACGCTACCGCGAGCGGGTGATTGAATTAGACCGCTACCAGCCTGAGTTCGTACGTGCCATTTGGCAGTATTTGGATAGTGCCGTGTCTACCACGCGTATTACCAATGGTCAGGAGAAGTACGCGCAACACCGTGAAACAGCCCAACAGATGCAGCAGCGCTATGGCGTACCAGCAGAAATCATCGTGGCCATCTGGGGCGTTGAGAGTAACTACGGCAGCAACTTTGGTGATTTCTCGACGCTAGAGTCCCTTGCCACGCTGGCTTATGACGGCCGTCGGCGCGACTTTGCGAGTAGTGAGCTACTTGCCGCGCTGCGTATTATTGACCAGGGCGACATTGCCGCAGAACAGATGAAAGGCTCTTGGGCGGGAGCAATGGGGCATACCCAGTTTATTCCCAGCAGCTTTGAGGCCTACGCGGTGGATGGCGATGGCGATGGTCGCCGCGATATTTGGGGTAGCATACCCGATGTGATGGCCTCTACCGCGAACTATCTGGCGCGGGCGGGCTGGCAGGCCGGGCAGCCGTGGGGTACCGAAGTTGTGCTGCCTACCTCCTTTGATTACGCCCAAACCGGCCGCAAGAGCAGCGCTGAGTGGGCCGCGCAAGGCGTGCGTGCGGTGAACGGTGACCTGCCTTCCTTCGATAGTGCAGCGGTGATTGTACCGGCCGGGGCAAATGGCCCCGCGTTTATCGTAGGCCCCAATTTCCGCGCTATCTTGCGTTACAACAATGCCACTAGCTATGCGCTGGCGGTTGCCACGCTAGCCGACGCCATTGCTGGGCGAGAGGGCATTTCGCAAGCATGGCCACGCGATGAGGCACCTTTAACCCGTGATGATGTCAGAACGCTCCAGCAGCGTTTGAACAACGCCGGTTACGCGGTAGGCACTGCCGACGGCATTATGGGGCCGAATACTCAGGCGGGGCTGCGTGCCTTCCAGCGCGACCAAGGCCTAGTGCCGGATGGCTTTGCTACCCAGTCGCTGTTAGAGCGGTTGCGCTAGCTCAGGGCGCTTTCATCGCTGTTTGAATCTCTTTGATAGCTAGGCAAACTTCTCACCAAGGATGAGTCGCAATGGGAAAAACATTTCTAGGGGTGTTGGGGGCGAGCGTATTGGCTGGTTCCCTGTTGGTCAGTGCTACCGTACAGGCTGAGGATAAGGTCTTCGGCTGGGTGGAAAATGCTTACATCGAGCCATGGGGGATTGCCGTCAAGGCCAAGTTGGATAGCGGCGCACTTACCTCATCACTGGATGCCCGTGATATCGAGATGTTTGAAAAAGATGGCGAAGAGTGGGTGCGCTTTCGTTTGAAGCTGGAAGATCAAGAGAGCGGTGACACCTTTAGCGACCAAATCGAGCGTCCACTCTATCGCGAGCAAACCGTGCGCGGCGCTGGGGGTCGTGACGAGCGCCCGGTGGTGCTGATGGACGTGTGCATGGGGGGTACCATCTACGAGGAGCAGTTTAGCCTGCGTGACCGAGAAGAGATGATCTATCCGCTACTATTGGGGCGTCGTACCATCAGCCACCTGGGCTTGTTAGACGTACGCAATACGTTTCTACAGGAACCCGAGTGTGGAGAAAACGCTGCGTACGTTCCCCACGACCCCGAAGACGATCAGTCTTGATCCTTTATTAGTCAGGTAGCACTCAAAACAGCCGTGACAGCAGCGCGGTGACGGCTGTTTCTACCCGCAGGATACGAGGGCCTAGGTGCATTCCCTCGCAGCCTGCCGCCAGTAGCTGCTCCACTTCCCACGGGATAAAACCGCCTTCGGGCCCTACCAGTAATAGCGTTGGCTCATCAATACCGCGCGGGCAGGCATTCTCCATGCCTGGGTGGGCAACCAATCCTCTTCGTTCTGTTAGAAGTGCCGGTAGCTGCTCTTCCATAAAAGGACGAAACCCTTTGCAGAGCGTCACGTTAGGCAGTTGAGTATCCCGCGCTTGTTCTAGCCCAAGTATCAAATGCTGATGAATTTTTTCTGGCCGCAGTTCCGGCGACTGCCAGTAACTCTTTTCAACCCGCTTGGTGTGCAGCAGGGTAATATCTTTGACTCCTAACGCCGTGACGTGCTCCAGCGTGCGTGCCAGCATACGCGGGCGCGGCAGTGCCAGGACAAGATGAACGGGCAGGGCAGGCGGCGGCGGTTCGTTGATATCTTCCAGCGCAAACAGAGCCTGCGTTTTGTTGAGCTCCGTTAGCGTGGCCTTACCCATAGCGCCGCTTTGAATACCCACGGTTAAGCGATCGCCTTCGTTAGCGCGGTGTACTTCATGCAGATGGGTCAGGCGGCGCGCATCGGTAATACGAGCGTGGTGACCATCAACCTCGCTCGGGTCTAGCAGTATCAAATTCATAGTCGTCGTCTATTGGTCATAGGAAAGGCGTGCTTAACAGCACTAATCCGCTAAGCTGGCTTGCATGGGCGCGTGTTGCAGGCACAATAGCAGCAACGGCGACAAAAGCCTCTATCGTGTTTAAGGAGATGCGCTGTGCGCGTAATTCGCAAATATGCCAACCGCAGGTTGTACGATACTCAGCAGAGTCGTTATGTCACTCTTGAAGACTTGCGGCGTTTAATCATTGAAGAAGAGCCGTTTCGCGTTGAAGACGCCAAGAGCGGCGAAGATCTGACGCGCACCATTTTGCTATCGATCATTATCGAACAGGAGCAGGCGGATAGTGAAGCCGAAGTGTTCTCGAACGACCTGCTGGCCCAGTTGATCCGTGTGTACGATATGTCCTCACCGCTGCCGCTGGCGCGTTATTTGGAGCAGGGCACCCAACTGATGCTGGAGCAGCAAAAGCGCATGCAGACCCAGTGGCAGCAGGCGATGCGCCACTCACCCATTGAGTTTATGCGTGAACTGGCCGAAGAGAATATGCGTTTCTGGCAAAATGCGCTGAACCAGCCTACCCAGACGGATGACGACGATAAAACGGACAAAAACTCCTAATCCCCCTTTAGGCCACGTTAGGGACGCGTTGTGGCATAATGCGCCCCAACGACGCTCTCCCGTTTGAGAAGGATACCCATGAAAGTTTTGATGATCGGTGGCGGTGGCCGCGAACATGCCCTTGCTTGGAAACTTGCCCAATCCAATGATGTCGAGCAAGTGTTTGTGGCACCTGGCAACGCAGGGACCGCCACAGAGCCTAAGCTGACCAATGTCGCTATCGGCGCAACCGACCTGGATGCCTTGGTGGCGTTTGCCCAGCAAGAGCAGATTGCGCTAACCGTGGTGGGCCCAGAAGCTCCGCTGGTGGAAGGCGTAGTGGATCGGTTCCAAGCCGCTGGTTTGACTATCTTTGGCCCCAGCCAGCGCGCGGCACAGTTGGAAGGCTCCAAATCGTTCACCAAAGACTTTCTGGCCCGCCATCACATTCCCACCGCCGATTACCAAACCTTTACCGCTGTTGAGCCAGCATTGGCGTATTTAGCTGATATGGGCGCGCCCATCGTCATCAAAGCGGACGGTTTGGCGGCAGGTAAAGGCGTGATTGTCGCCATGAGCGAAGCGGAAGCCGAAGCGGCGATCCGCGATATGCTTGAAGCCAACGCCTTTGGTGACGCTGGCGCGCGAGTCGTCATCGAAGAGTTTTTGGAAGGTGAAGAAGCCAGCTTTATCGTGATGGTGGATGGCGAAAACGTCGTGCCCATGGCCACCAGCCAAGACCATAAGCGTGCCTACGATGGCGACACCGGCCCCAATACCGGCGGTATGGGAGCCTACTCCCCGGCACCGGTAGTGACACCGGAAGTAGATGCGCGGATTATGGAGCAAGTGATTTTGCCCACCGTGCGTGGCATGGCGGAAGAGGGCAACGCTTACACCGGCTTCTTGTATGCGGGGCTAATGATTGACCCGCAAGGCAACCCCAAAGTAATCGAGTATAACTGCCGTTTTGGTGACCCGGAAACCCAGCCGATTATGATGCGCCTTACCTCCGATTTAGCGGCGCTCTGTTTAGCAGGTGCCCAGGGCGAACTGGCAGACAAGCAGTGCGAGTGGGATAGCCGCGCAGCGGTGGGCGTGGTGTTGGCGGCAGGTGGCTACCCCGGCAGCTACCGCAAAGGTGACGTGATTCACGGCCTAGCCGATGCCGAGCAGGCGCAGTGCAAAGTCTTCCATGCAGGGACGGCACAAAACGCAGAGGGTGATATCACCACTGCTGGCGGTCGCGTGCTGTGTGTGACCGCCCTGGGCGATAGCGTCTCAGCTGCCCAGCAGCAGGCGTACCAAGGAGTTAAAGCGATTCACTGGGATGGCGTTGAGTTCCGTCGTGATATCGCTTTCCGTGCCATCGCGCGCGAGCAGTAATTACTGGCCTTATTAAGTTCAAACCGTCACCCGGCAAGGAGTTGAACTATGGAGCGTGTTTCGCTGGAGTTCCCTAACGCAGCGGTTATCCATCGTCATCCGCTGACTGTGCGGGTGACGGATATGAACTACGGCCGCCATCTGGGTCATGATGCGCTGGTATCGCTGCTTCATGAGGCTCGTATGCAGGCCTTCGCCGCCCTCGATCTGCCCGAGTGGGATATACACGGCTACCCAAGCGTTGTGGTTGACCTCGCCGTGCAGTATCAACAGGAGGCCCGCTTTCCCGATGCGCTGGTGATAGAAACGGCAGTGCCCGACCCAGAAGGCAAAGCCTTAACGGTGTTCCATAGGGTGACTAAGGCGGAAACGGGCGATGTGGTGGCTACCGCTCGGGTAAATAAACTACTGATTGACTTGGCTGCTGGCCGCCCGGTAGCGATTCCCGATACGGTGAAGCAAACGCTTGCTGATGCAAGGGAGGGATAATGTCCCGAGAATATCCCATCATCGCGGTAACGGGTTCGTCAGGGGCGGGTACCACTACCGTGCGCCGCAGCTTCGAGCGCATGTTCCTACGTGAAGATGTGCATGCTGCCATGGTGGATGGGGATGCGTTTCACCGCTATACCCGCGATGACCTAAAGCGCATTTTCCGTGAAGAGCCAGAACGTAAAGATGAGCTATCCCACTTTGCCGTAGAAGCCAACTTGCTTGATCGCCTGGAAGGTCTGTTTATCGAGTACGGAGAGCATGGTGCTGGCATCTTCAGGCACTATATCCATGCGGAAGATAAGCAGAAAATTGAAGCCGGGTATCGGGTGGGCACCTTCACCGAGTGGCAGTCGCTGCCTTGCGGCACTGACTTGCTGTTTTACGAAGGGCTGCACGGTGGGTTAGTGACCCAAGAGTACGATATTGCCCGCCATGTGGATCTATTGGTGGGTGTTGCGCCGACCATGAATCTGGAGTGGATTCAAAAGATCGACCGGGACACAAAGCTGCGCGGCTACTCTCAGGAAGCGGTGATTGACACTATCTTGGGCCGTATGGATGACTATGTGCGCTATATCCAGCCACAGTTTTCCCGTACCCATATCAACTTCCAACGGGTGCCCACGGTCGATACGTCCAACCCCTTTGAAGTGCAGGATATTCCGACCGATTCGGAGTCGTTTGTGGTCATCCGTTTCCGCGACCCTTCAACCGTCGATTTCCCTTGGTTGCTGGCGATGATTAAAGACTCCTTTATGACCCGCCCGCATACCCTGGTGGTGCCCGGCGCTCGTATGTCATTGGCGATGGAACTGATTCTGGCACCGCTGGTTCGCCACTTACTGTCGCAGCGCCGTTTTCGCTAACGGGGTAAGCGGGGCTGCCTTTTATCGATAATAAACGCGCCAAACCTAAGGAGGCCGCGATGGAGTGCCTGTTCTGCAAAATTATTAACCGCGACATTCCCGCTGATATCGTGTTTGAAGATGAGCACGTGCTGGCGTTTAACGACATTAGCCCTCAAGCGCCGACCCATCAGCTTATTATCCCTAAAAAGCATATCTCGACGCTTAACGATATTACCGCCGACGACCTAGCCCTCGTAGGCCGCTTGCAGCACACCGCCGCGCAGCTTGCTAAGCAGCAGGGGTTTGCCGAGGATGGCTACCGTGTGGTGATGAACTGCAACGAAATGGGCGGGCAGACCGTCTACCATATCCATATGCACTTAATGGGTGGGCGCGAGTTTACCTGGCCCGCAGGCTAAACTGTCTCGCCGACCAACGGTAAACAGCCATCCATAAAAAAAGCCCTGCGGCGGGAAACGCCAGCAGGGCTTTTGCATTGCATAACGCCTAAAACATTAGGCGTCGATGCGCTTGTACTTCATGCGCTTGGGCGTGTCATTACCGACGCGTTTCTTGTGATCTTCTTCGTATTCGGTGTAGTTACCGTCGAAGAACACCACTTCTGAATCGCCTTCAAACGCCAGAATATGCGTGGCGATACGATCCAGGAACCAACGGTCGTGAGAAATCACCATGGCACAGCCAGGGAAGGCGAGCAGGGCTTCTTCCAGGGCGCGCAGGGTTTCGATATCCAGGTCGTTAGAGGGCTCATCCAGCAGCAGCACGTTAGCACCCTGTTTTAGGGTTTGCGCAAGCTGCAGGCGGCCACGCTCACCACCGGAAAGCTCATCCAGACGCTTCTGCTGGTCGTTGCCTTTGAAGTTAAAGCGACCAACGTAGGCTCGCGAAGAAACTTCATAGCCATTGATGTTGAGAATATCCTGGCCATCGGACACTGCTTCCCAGACAGTTTGCTTGTCGTCTAGGGCGTCACGCAGCTGTTCAACATAGGCAATGTCGACGGTTTCGCCGATTACCACTTCGCCAGCATCCGGCTGCTCTTTGCCGGTTACCAGCTTAAACAGCGTCGATTTACCGGCACCGTTACCGCCCACAATACCCACAATCGCCCCTGGGGGAATAGTAAAGGAGAGATCCTGGTAGAGCAGTTTTTCGTCAAAGCGCTTGGTGACGTTGTGGAACTCGATCACTTTGTCACCCAAGCGCGGGCCAGGCGGAATGTAGATCTCGTTGGTCTCATTACGCTTCTGGAAATCGCCAGACTGCATCTCTTCAAAGCGGTTAAGGCGCGCTTTGCTCTTCGCTTGGCGGCCTTTGGCGTTGCTGCGCACCCACTCAAGCTCTTGCTTGATGGCTTTCTGACGAGATGCTTCCTGTTTGGCTTCTTGGGTCAGGCGCTGCTCTTTCTGCTCAAGCCACTGGGAGTAGTTGCCTTCAAACGGAATACCTTGGCCGCGGTCCAGCTCAAGAATCCAGCCCGCGACGTTATCCAAGAAGTAACGGTCGTGGGTAATCGCAACGACAGTACCGTTGTAGTCGTGCAGGAAGCGCTCTAGCCACGCCACGGATTCAGCATCCAGGTGGTTGGTGGGCTCGTCCAGCAGTAGCATGTCCGGGCTTGAGAGCAGCAGGCGGCAAAGCGCCACACGACGACGCTCACCACCAGAAAGGTTGCCTACTTTGGCATCCCACGGCGGAAGGCGCAGCGCTTCTGCGGCTACCTCCAGCTTACGCTCAAGGTTGTGTGCATCGGCAGCTTCGATAATATTCTCAAGCCGTGCCTGCTCGCTGGCCAGGGCGTCAAAGTCGGCATCGGGTTCGGCGTAGGCAGCGTATACCGCGTCTAGCTTTTCCTGCGCCTCTTTGATGGCACCTAAGGCCTCTTCGACGGTCTCCCGAACGTTTTTCTCGTCGTCCAGCTGCGGCTCCTGGGGCAGGTAGCCCACGTTGATGCCGGGCATCGGACGAGCTTCACCTTCAAACTCTTTATCGACACCGGCCATAATGCGCAGCAGCGTGGATTTACCGGCACCGTTTAAACCCAGTACACCGATCTTGGCGCCAGGGAAGAACGAGAGCGAAATATCCTTGAGAATTTGCTTTTTGGGCGGCACTACTTTGCCAACCCGATTCATGGTGAATACGTATTGCGCCATGGAAATCCGTTAGGTTGTGGTAAAAGCGAGACCAGCAAATATGCTGGCTTGGTGCACAGATGATAGTGCCCAGCGCGGCTAAAGGCCAGCAAAGCAGTGGGGCAAGCGTAGAGTGGTCAAGCCGCAAAGATAAGGGGCACTCATTTGGGTGCCCCTCGGGTATGTCCACCTTGAAAACGCTTAATAGATTGGCAAGGCGCTACTCTTCTTCGTCCCAGTCATCTTCAATCGCGCGCTGTAAGCGACGCTCTTCAAGCCACGCTTCTACCTGACGGCGAGCGCGCAGGGTATCCGCTTTACTGGGTTTGCTTTTACCGTAGTGATCGTCGTTGACTGCATCCAAGTTATCAAACTCGTCAGCATCAAGCCCATCGTTGGTGTAGGTTTCACGATTTAAGGGGTCACGGCTCATGGTATGCCCTCCAACCCAAGCCGGCGCACCGGCATCACAACGGCTCCTTACCCAACAGAAGCAAAGTAAGAAGCGCCTAACGCTAAACAAGCGCCTAGCCGCTATATAACGCCACTTGGATTGAAGTTCAAGCCCTATCTTTGTTTTTATGATGGCAAATGTTTATTTGGTGTTTTCCTGCTGATTTTTTAGCGCTGCCAGTGCCAATTGGGCCTCAACTCGTTCGGTCACATCTTTCTGAACACCGATGTAGTACATCAAGTTGTCGGCTTCGTCATAAACTGGCGTAATTGACAGCTCATTCCAGAACATAGTGCCGTCTTTACGGTAGTTACGCAGCACTTCCCGCGAGGGGCGGCCATCCTGTAACGCTTCGCGGATCGACGATAGCGCATCCTGGTCGCGGTCTTCGTTTTGCAGAAAACGGCAGTCGCGATACAGAATTTCATCCGCACTGTAGCCCGTTAAGCGCTCAAAGCCCTTGTTCACGTAAATCAGAAGCGTCAATAATGCGCTCAAGTAACTCCGGGTTGATCAAGGGAGATCGTTTCATCAATGGATTCCTGTTGCTTTCGTTCTTTCGTAGCCATGGCGCTGTTGATCAGCGCGGGGCTCTCTTACTGCAGGACGATGCGGAATTTCACACTACCGAATAGAGGTAGAATAGCAAAAAAAACAGCTCTCTACCGCCAACTGCTGCCCATCATGGCGAGCGTTGAGGTGCTTTGCAATCAACAACGCTATTCGGCTTCCGGTAACCGCTGTGCGCTGAACATCGCCCCCACTGCCGTGAGCGCCAAGACCACCAGCAACATGGCGCTTCCTAGCCATTGCGCCAACGCGCCGATAATACCCCCGACAACCAGCATCAGTACGCCCGTAAGCGTATTGGAAAGCGCTACATAAAGGGCGCGATTGTCTTGGCTGGCAATATCCACCAAATAGGTTTTGCGACCCAGGCGAACACCGTGATGCACAATCACCAATAGCGCATAAATCGCGGCATAGGGTAAAACGCTCTGCGTCCAGTCACCCGGCAACCAAGCTAAGGCCGCGCCTAATAGGCAGCACAACACCGTACCCACGGCAGCGTCGCGCATGCCCCGGCGGCTGGACTGATCCGCGCGTTTTCCCCATATCGGGCTTGCCACCATAGCGGCTAGGCCGGATACCACCACTAAAATGCCTAGGCCGCCCAGCTCGGTTCCGCTCTGCTGCTGGCCGAGTAGCGCCAGGTAAGGCAGCGCCAGCGCGCTTGAAAGTAGCAGGGCCCTAGCGACATTGAAGTGTAAAAACGTGCGGTCTTCACGCAGTAGCGATAGCCCCAGCTTAATGCTATCCCAGGCGTTTTCGCCGCCTTCGATGGAACCTGGCACCTCTTTAATGCGGGCTGCGCACAGCGCATTGAGTAACCAGCCAGCGGCCGCTACGCCCAGCAGTATGGCCAATGCCAAATTGCCGGGGCGGTCACCGAACCACATCAATACACCGCCGGCAACCAGCGTTGCACCACCCGCGACGCTGCCGCTCCAGCCCATCAAAGTGCCTCGGCGGCGCTTGGCGATGGTTTTGCCGAGCACGTCCTTAGTAGCAATGGAGGAGAGCCCCCGTGCCAAGGAGAGCATGACCAACGCGGCCAACACCAGCGAGCCACCGATAGCCCCGCTGCCCATCAGGGCCAATAACGCCAAAGCGAGAGCCGCCACTGCCTGCAGTGCAGCCCCCGCCACCCACACCCACTTGCGCTGGGGTTTTAGGCGAATAAAGCCAGCCACAAACAGCTGGGGGAGGAGGGCGCCTGCTTCACGAATCGGTATTAATAACCCCACCATCCATACCGGAGCGCCGATAATACCCAGCAGCCAGGGCAGCACTAAGCGGGCGCTCGACAGCTCATCCGCTAACTTATTGCCTAACGAAGCGAAAAGGTGCAGGAAAAAGTTGTGTGGCTGCTCTTGGCAGGCATCGTCAGGTATATCGTCGCACATACGGCTATCATCATCGCCTGTCAGCCACTCGTATAACTGCGTCTGTGAAACATCCGGTTGAGCCATGTCGGATCCTTGGCGATTGCTAATTTAAGATGACAGAATGCCTACTTAGGATGCCACACTGTATTTTAAAACCTGTATTTAAAAAGCCCTGTGTTCCAAAAGCCTGTGCTTTAAAAACCTGCGTTTCAAAGGAACGGATAGATAAGGACTCAAAAAGATGACCCGCATTCACATTCGCTACTGTACCCAATGCCAGTGGCTGTTGCGTAGCGCCTGGTATGCCCAAGAACTTCTCTCCACGTTTGGCGAGCAGCTAACAGAGGTCGCGCTCTCCCCCTCCCACGGCGGTACGTTTGAGATCTGGTGTGGCGACACGCTGCTATGGGAGCGCAAGCGCGATGGTGGCTTTCCCGACATCAAAACACTCAAGCAGCAAGTGCGTGACCAGATCGACCCTGCCCGCGACCTGGGGCATATCGACCGATGACCCAAGACCAACAGGCGATGCTGTATGGGTTGGGCGCCGTGGCGCTGTGGGCGACCGTTGCCACCGCCTTCAAGGTAGCCCTTGCATGGATGAGCCCCCTGGAGCTGATGTGGATAGCGGCGCTGGTTTCCTGGCTGTTGATGGGCGTACTGGTCATCAAACAGGGCAATATGGCGCTAGCGCTGCACCAAGGCTGGCGAACAGCGCTCTGGGCCGGACTAATGAACCCCGTGGCTTATTACTTAGTGCTATTTGCCGCCTATGACCGGCTGCCGGGCCAAGAGGCCATGGCGCTGAACTACACCTGGGCGCTTGCCATGGCGTTTCTGGCAGTGCCGCTGCTGGGGCACCGCTTAACTCGTCTGGATGTGGCGGCGGGGTTGGTGGCCTATAGCGGCGTTTGGGTAATTGCTACGCGGGGCAATGTCTTCAATGTGGCGTTTGAAGACCCTTTGGGCGTGCTGCTGGCGCTCTCATCAACCCTGTTGTGGGCACTCTACTGGCTGCTCAACGCGCGGGATCAACGACAACCTTTGGTAGGCCAGTGGCAAAATTTTAGCGTTGGGTTACCGGTGCTAACCCTATTGTTACTGCTTGGCCCCGGCTTGCAGTGGCATGGCTGGCCCGCGCTAGGCGCAGGCGTTTATGTCGGCCTGTTTGAAATGGGCGTAGCCTTTGTACTTTGGCAACTGGCCGTACAAAAAGTGTCCCGCACGGCTAAAGTCTCTAACCTGATCTTCCTATCCCCGCCGGTATCGCTGCTGCTCCTTTATCTTGTAGTTGGAGAGCCAATGCTCCCCTCCACGCTGGTCGGATTAGTGCTTATTTTATGCGGGCTTGGAATACAGCAACTGCCAGGTAAACGAGAAAAGCGCGCAGCCTAAAGATGGGTTAAATCGTCAACCTACGACCTCTTTGTGTAATAACGCCATGCTATTAGGTATTATTGACATCCTCCCCTCCCTCAGCTTGCGCTGCCGTCTAGCGACGGAAAGGAAGGGGGTTCCCAGGTTGTTTTGTTACCTTCCTGGTTTCTGCTTCCAAGACGATTGCCCGAGGGAATGGCTTGGTTATCGCCGTAAAAGTCCCACAGTGGGGATTTTTACGGTGGCGAACCAACTCATATCCCCCAGGTCTCACATCGTCTCCACAGACGTAACTTTCCGAGTGCCCCTCGGTAGGTCGTGTCGACGTGAGTAGTATAGCACTGTGCAAATCATCAGCAAGGGCATCCTGCGGATGCCGCGCTATCCATCCGCTCACTAAAAGTAAGCGGTTTTTCGCGCTGATTGATAATGTATGTGGACCGCAGGAAGCCACCGTGCCCAACGCCAACCGCCGCAAGCTGCCTATTGGCATCCAAACGTTTTCAGATATTCGGGAAGGAAATTATTACGGCAGAGCGCTTGGTCAGATCAAACACAAAGGCAATGTTTTATGCTGCTGGTTCTTCTTGGTGTGGTTTTGCCGTCAAGTCCATACCCAGTGCACGCATGACGGCCAACATCGTCTTCAGCGTTGGGTTGCCTTGCTCGCTGAACGAACGATAGAGCTGCTCACGGGAGAGGCCGGTTTCGCGAGCAAGCTCTGTCATTCCTTTAGCGCGCGCTACGATACCCATCGCTTTAGCAACATAAGTGGCATCTCCGGTTTCCAGCGCATCAGCGAGAAAGAGCGCGATGGCTTCATCGTTCTCTAAGGCTGCTGCTGGGTCATAGTCGTAAATCTTATCGCTCATGATTCCTCCCATTCTGCTGCCAGACGCTGCGCTGTATCGATATCGTTTTGCTGAGTGCTTTTATCGCCACCACACAACAGGATGACAAGCTCATTACCGCGTTGTTTAAAATAGACACGATATCCTGGACCATGATGAATACGCAGTTCACTGATGCCTTGACCAACGGGTTTTACATCGCCAGTCAATCCGTTGGCCAGCCTGAAAATACGGGCGGCAATCAGTGCTTTGGCGTGCGAATCGCGGAGCTTACGTTCCCACCGTCGGTAAGTGTCGGTTTGTTTAATAGCGAGCATAAAGATATTGTAGTTCTTAGACTACATGCGTGCAAGGCATGAAAAAATGGGGTTGCCCAGCGAGTCAGTGCCGTACGCAAAGTATACTACTGAGAAGAAGCCTGATACGTCTCTTCCAGCATGGGTTCAAGCTCAGACCACGCGTTTTCTAGGATAATCGGCTGGGCCTCGGCAGTGGGGTGAATACCATCGCTCTGCATCAGCTGTTTATTAAGCGCGATATCTTCCAGCAAGAAGGGCACCAGCGGAATATCGTACTCATCCGCGAGCGAATGAAAGACACTGGTAAATGCATCGCGGTAGGCTTGACCGTAATTAGGCGGAATATCGATACCTAACAGCAGCACCTCTGCGCCTGCTTGCTGGCTTTGTTCAATCATCGTGGCCAGATTGGTGCGCATTTGGGCCGGTGGTAAACCGCGCAGGCCATCGTTGCCGCCCAGTTCTAACAGAACGATATCCGGCTCACGCTGTCCGATGATATCGGCAAATCGCTGGGCGCCACCGGAGGTAGTCTCTCCGCTAATGCTGGCATTCACCACCTGCGCTTCACCGTCAAGGCGCTCTGCCAGCAGCGTGACCCAGCCCTGCTCCTGCTCAATACCGTACGCCGCGCTCAAGCTGTCGCCCATCACGAGGAGCGTTGGTAGGTGCTCTTCAGGCGTTTTGGCGTATAAAGGGGCAGCACCCAAGAATATGATCAGCATGACGGCGCTAGACACACCACGCCGGGTGGCCGTTTGCCCCCGCTGAAAGGCCAGTGTCTGACGAAACAGTTTTTGAATTGCTTGTTTTTGAATTGCTAAAGGGAATCCACGTTTCATGCCTCACTCCTCTGACCCAATATCCAATACCACGACCCAAGATGCACCTTCGCACAACACCGACCCATCGGCGGCTCAGAAGGTTCCCCATGAAGCCGTTAGCCAGCCAGTGCTGCATGCGGAAAAGCTGGCCAAACGAGTGACCAGCGGTGAACGCACGCTAACCATCTTACACGACCTGTCGTTAAGCGTAGCGGCGGGGGAGAGCGTGGCTATTTTGGGTAAAAGCGGTGCGGGTAAATCGACGCTGCTTGGCTTGTTAGCAGGGTTGGATACGCCCAGCGACGGTGAGTTGACGCTTTTCGGCCATGCGCTGAGCCGCTTAGATGAGGATGGCCGCGCGGCGTTGCGGGCGGGGCGAGTGGGGTTCGTGTTCCAAAACTTTCAGTTGCTGCCGACCCTCAGCGCGCTGGAAAACGTGCTGCTGCCGCTAGAGCTATCGCCTCGGGCCGGAGAAACCCGTACGGCCCAGCAGTGGTTGGAACGTGTAGGGCTTGGCGAGCGCACGTCCCACCAGCCCAAACAGCTCTCTGGCGGCGAGCAGCAGCGGGTCGCCATTGCGCGTGCCTTCGTGACCGACCCTGAGCTGGTGTTTGCCGACGAGCCGACAGGCAACCTGGACCCGGATACCGGCGCGCAGATCATCGACCTGCTTTTCACGTTGAATAAAGAAGCGGGCACGACGCTGATTCTCGTCACCCACGACCATGCCTTAGCGCGCCGCTGCGACCGCTGCCTGCGCCTGACCAACGGCCAGCTCGTCCCGTTCGAGCCAGCCCCAGCCAACAGCGGGGAAGGCGATGAGTGATATTAATTGGCGATTAGCGGCGCGTAGTCTCAAGCGCGACCTGCGCGCGGCGGATGTACGGGCGCTGTTTGTCGCGTTGGTACTAGCGGTGGCCGCGTCCACCATGATTGCCTTCTTTCTTGATCGCTTGGAGCGCGGCCTTGAGCGCCAAGCCGGGCAGATGTTGGGGGGCGATTTAGTGCTTGAACAGCGCGACCCTTTCCCTGAAGAGCTGCGCAATACCCTAGAGCAGGCGGGTTTTACGCTGAGCGATCAGGTGGACTTGGTCTCCATGATCAGCCAGGGGGAGCGCTTCCAGCCCGCCAGTCTCAAAGCGGTGGATGACGTGTACCCGCACTACGGTGTTTCTCACGTAGATAGGGGCAGCGGCGTCGAGCAAATCGCCTCTGGCCCACCTGCAGGCGAAGCCTGGGCCGACCCACGGCTAGCCGAGCTGATCGAGATAGAGATTGGCGACCGCGTGCAGGTGGGGCAAACGGAACTGACCATTAGCGGGATTATCGAGCGCGAAGCGGACCAATCCGCTGGCTTTGGTAACTTCAACCCGCGCTTGATGCTCAATACCGCTGACCTTGAAGCCACTGGCCTAGTACAGCCAGGGTCACGTATTGAGTTTGAACTGCTCGCCGCCGGGCCGCCCGCTGCGTTAGATCAGGTGCAAGGCTTGTTGGCACAGCTACGGCGCGACGGCGTAGAGGTGCGTGATGTGCGGGTAGACCGCCCGCAGTTGGGTAATGCCCTGCAACGTGCGGAAAGCTACTTAGGCCTTGCCGGATTAGCAGCGGTGCTGTTGGCCGGGGTGGCGGTTGCTATGTCGACCCGCCGCTACGTAGAGCGTCACCTGGATACCGCCGCGCTGCTGCGCTGCTTTGGTGCCAGCCAGTATCAGCTTGTGACGATTTTCAGCCTGCAACTGATTGGGTTGGCATTAATGGCCTCCCTCATTGGCGCGCTGCTAGGCTTGGTCGGCCAAGCCGTACTGCTGTGGCTATTAACGAGCTTTCTGCCCATGACGCTGCCACCCCCTGGCATTATGCCGCTATGGTTGGGTATCTTCACCGCGCTAGCGGTGCTGGTAGGGTTTGCAGGCCCAACGCTGCTGCGTATCAAGCAGGTAAGCGCGCTGAAAGTCCTGCGCCGAGAGCTGGACCCGCTACCGCCCGCCGCTTGGCTGGTGGTGGGGGTGGCCAGCATCGTATTTGGCGGCCTGCTGTGGCTCTATTCAGGCAGCTTCCCTCTAGCCTTGGCGCTTCTGGTGGGGGGCTCGGCTTTACTGGCGCTGCTGTGGGGCGTGAGTTCTTTATTGCTGAAAGGTTTGCTTCGCGCTGTGCAGCGCCTTAAGGGCGGCGGCGAGTGGGTTCAGTCATTTCGCTTGGGCGGGCGTCAACTGGCCCGCCGCAAGCAGGCGGGGCTTGGCCAACTGCTGGCATTTTCGGTCACGTTTTTTGCCATGGCGATGATCGTCCAGGTGCGTGGGGATCTGCTCACTACTTGGCAAGATCAACTGCCAGAAGACACCCCCAACTACTTTGCCATCAACATTCAGCCCGGCGAGCGGGATGCGTTCGAGCAAGCGGTGGCACCTCGGGTCGATACCCAAAGCACCCTTTACCCCATGGTGCGTGGGCGTATTACCGAGATTAACGGACAAGCGCCCAGAGATGCGGTGCCCGCCGATGCCCGAGGCGACAACTCGCTGCGCCGTGAACTTAACCTGACGTGGCAATCCGAACTACCCGAAGGCAACCAAGTGGTGGCAGGGCAGTGGTTCACACCCGCCAGTGAGCCAGAAGGCTGGATGAGCGAAGTGGACGCGACGCCTTCGAGCGACTCAGAAGCTGTCCCCATTTCGGTAGAAGATGGTTTGGCTGAGCGTCTTGGTTTGGGGCTGGGAGACGAAATCACATTCTCCGTGGGCAGCGACAGAATCACAACACGCATTGAAAGCCTGCGTAGCCTGAACTGGGACAGCTTTAACCCGAACTTCTTCGTGATCTTCCCGCCCGGCGTGCTGGAATCGTTCGGCCATAGCTTCATCACCGCTTTCCATCTGCCAGACGAAGAGCAGGGCTTGGTGCGCGAGCTGGTTAGCGACTTCCCCGGCGTCTCGCTGCTCAACGTAGATGCCATCCTAGGGCAGGTGCGCGATGTATTGACCCAAGTGACTCGCGCGGTAGAGCTTGTGCTAATCCTGGTGCTGTTGGCGGGCGTGAGTGTGCTCTACGCCGCGCTCACCGCCAGCCGCCCGGTACGCGCCCACGAGAGTGGCCTGCTGCGGGTGTTTGGTGCAGGCAACCGGATGATCTCCCGCGTGCAAGGGGCTGAATATGCCTTGCTCGGGTTTGCCAGTGGCCTGCTAGGGGCGGTGCTCGCAGAGCTAGCCACCGCCGCACTCTACCTCTACTGGCTCGATTTAACCCCACGCCTGCATATCGGCCTATGGCTCACGCTCCCCATTGGCGGCGCGCTGCTGATAGGTGTCATCGGCCACGCGCTCTCCTACAGCCTGCGTAGACAAGCCCCGGCCGCCAGCTTAGGGCTGCTAGGTGAAGCTTAATCTACAGCCTTGACATCCTCCCCTCCCTCAGCTTGCGCTGCCGTCTAGCGACGGAAAGGAAGGGGATTCCCAGGTTGTTACCTTCCTGGTTTCTGCTTCCAAGACGATTGCCCGAGGGAATGGCTTGGTTATCGCCGTAAAAGTCCCACAGTGGGGATTTTTACGGTGGCGAACCAACTCATATCCCCCAGGTCTCACATCGTCTCCACAGACGTCACTTTCCGAGTGCCCCTCGGTAGGTCGTGTCGACGTGAGCAGTATAGCACTGTGCAAATCATCAGCAAGGGCATCCTGCGGATGCCGCGCTATCCATCCGCTCACTAAAAGTAAGCGGTTTTTCGCGCTGATTGATAAAAACTCCCTCCTACAGCAGTTTATCGGAGCATTGCCGAAGGCAGGTGTAGGAGGGCACCTGATTAGGCGATGAAGCAACCGTCGTAGGGGCTAATTGATTAGGCGACGGCGGCACGTTTTCTTGTATGTTTAGGAGAGATTATGCCGATTGCGCCAGGTAATTACCCAATCATCGAGCCCAACACACCACTTGGGCGCGCGCTAGTTGAGTTTTTTGATGTGCTCGTGCCTGTCTATGGGAGCGGAGAAAAGGGGGTCTTCCAGGCTATTGTATTCGGTGGCTGTGCGGTTCATATCCACACACAAGCTCGAGGCAGTGCCGATATTGACGCTGAGGTAGCATCACATGGATTGGCTAAGAAGTCTGATATTATCGCCCTTCTGGGCGAAGATGCCTATGTGTTTACCGATGATGCTGGAGTTGTGCAAATATTGGAGCTAGATATCAGCTTTAACACGACATTAGCTCCATTGCATGAAGATTATGAAGATCGTGTCATTCGGTTGATGATCCAAAGTCATGCCCCTAACGTTGAAGTCTATGTCGCGAGTGCGCTAGATGTGGCAATCTCAAAGCTTGGTCGTTTTGGCGAACGCGACCAAAATGATATTCAAACATTGTTGCAACTCCCCTATGTTGATATCGAAGAATTCGAACGGTTAGCTCGGGAAGCGATCAGTTACTATGTTGGCGATGAAACTCGTATTTTAGGTAATCTGAAAATGATGCTGGATGAGTATCATCATAGCGAGGGTTAAAGATGCAGTTTTCCGTCACGCATAAGCAGCTATATCGGGTGGGGGCTCGTCCTCTTGAGAGTGCTGTTGAGGATATCAAAAAGCTGGCTGATTCCATCTGGTATAAAGGGTATCGGCCTACTTGGAGAGAGCTCGAAACCCTCGCTACTGCTATGCCTCATGAGCAGTTCCAACGTTCGCTCTGTGTTCTTGAAATGCTGAGCCAATATCCTGTTTGTCACCGTGATACTGCGCTAGATTTACAGCAGATGACTCAGCGGTACCATCAGCAGTTGTTAGGAAAAGATGAGGTTTTAACACCGGGCCGATATTCTCCTAGCAAAAGATGGGGGCTAAGTGATACCACCGTATCGCTTCGAAAAGCCCTGCTACCTTTGCAAACACGTACTTATGCTGACAAACACAGCCGCTTCCACGGGCTTAGCGCCTGAAAGATAAGAAAGCCCTTGCAGGGTCCCATTGCCCACCGTCTCAATCATCGCGAGCTAAAGCTCCCTCCTACAACAGGCCTGATCGATTCCCGAGTAATGTGCACCCACCGTGGGAGGCCAATTTATTGGGCGACGGGCACGCATGGTTGTCCATTTGGTCAGAACTTTACCCGGCTCACAACATGAAACATGCTCATGCATCACCTGATGCGGATGCGATGAAAGTCGCGTCAGGCTGCGGTATGATAGCCGCCTCGCTTCTCCATGATGATCCTTTCGTAACGAGGTTCCCGCCGATGTTCAGCCGCGATATGACAATTGCCGGATTCGATGATGCGCTATTTGATGCCATGCAAAAAGAAGTGGCACGCCAAGAAGCCCACATCGAACTGATTGCTTCTGAAAACTACGCCAGCCCCCGCGTACTAGAAGCGCAAGGCAGCCAGCTGACCAACAAATACGCCGAAGGCTACCCAGGCAAGCGCTACTACGGCGGCTGTGAATTTGTCGATATCGCTGAAAACCTGGCCATCGACTACGCCAAGCAGCTGTTCGGCGCGACCTATGTCAACGTGCAGCCGCACTCTGGCTCTCAAGCCAACAGCGCTGTTTTCCAAGCGCTGGTCACGCCGGGCGACACCATCCTCGGTATGAGCCTAGACGCGGGCGGCCACCTGACCCACGGTGCCAAGCCCAACTTCTCCGGCAAGCACTACAACGCCATTCAGTACGGCCTGAACGAGCAAGGCCTGATCGACTACGACCAAGTCGCTTCCCTGGCTCGTGAACACAAGCCGAAAATGATCATCGCCGGTTTCTCTGCCTACTCTCAGATTGTCGACTGGGCAAAATTCCGCGAAATCGCCGACGAAGTAGGTGCTTACTTACTGGTGGATATGGCGCACGTTTCTGGCTTGGTCGCTGCTGGCGTTTACCCCAGCCCGCTGCCCCACGCCCACGTGGTCACGTCCACGACGCACAAAACTCTGCGTGGCCCGCGTAGCGGCGTGATTCTCTCAGCCGAGAACAACCCGGACATCGAGAAGAAGCTGCAGTCGGCGGTCTTCCCCGGTGGCCAGGGCGGCCCGCTGATGCACGTCATCGCCGCCAAAGCGATCTGCTTCAAAGAAGCCATGGAGCCCGAGTTCAAAACCTACCAGCAACAGGTGGTTAAGAACGCTCAAGCCATGGCGAAGGTATTCATGGATCGCGGTTACGACATCGTTTCCGGCGGCACCGAAGACCACCTGTTCCTGCTATCACTGATCAAGCAAGGCGTGACCGGTAAAGATGCGGACGCTGCCCTCGGTCGCGCGCACATCACCGTTAATAAAAATGCTGTACCGAACGACCCGCAAAGCCCGTTTGTCACCTCTGGCCTGCGTATCGGCACCCCGGCAGTCACCACGCGCGGTTTCGGTAAAGAGGAGTGTACGCAGCTGGCAGGCTGGATTTGTGACATCCTTGACGTACTGGCCAAAGGCGAAGACACCAGCAGCGTTGAAGCCCAAGTGCTCGATAAAGCCGCTGAAGTTTGTGGCCGCTTCCCGGTTTACAAATAAGCTGATTGTCAGTAAGTTCGTGTTAAGGCTCTCTCGCAGTCTCTCCTAGGCTACGGAAAGCCCAAAAAACCGGGCACCCTCAAACAGGGTGCCCGTTTTTTGTATCACCAAGGCAACATGCAGGCTAGCACTGTTGGAGAGCAGTGCAGGGCGAGTAACCCTACCCCCAGGAAGGGCATTTCTGTTATGCTGCCGCGATTAGTTTTACCTGCACTTGACGCCTTTTCGATTCAACGGTGACCCCTTCATGGCAAAGTAACAGGAAGCAACAGTACGTAGACACCATTGGCGAGTATGCCCTGGATAGCCTGGCACTGCAGTCCGCAATTGGGGAGTTAGATAGCCAGGATTTAAATGATGTGATGACGCTGCTAGTCTCGTTTACTGACCTCGCTTCGGCGAGTTAAAGGCACTATTACGGTATGTCCCCATTAAAAGCTGCGCAAAGCAACGAATGGCTGCGTCGGATTATGCGCTGTTTCGACGCAGCCATTGCTATGGGCGTCTCCTCCCTGGTGCTGTTGCTGATGCCCCACATCACCTTCAGCAACGAGTACTATCTCTTTCTGATGGTGATTGGCGGGTTACTGCTACCCGCCGTGGGGGAGTTCCTGGGGCTATATCAGCCCTGGCGTGGCCGAAGCCTCTACAGCATGTTAGGCGCTTATTGGTTAAGCTGGCTGGCTACCATCGTACTGCTGAGCTTGCTGCTAGTGGCAACGCAAAACACAGTTAATTTTTCAAGGTTATGGATGGGTTCGGCATCGCTAGCCGTGCTAACCACCGGCAGCGCCATGCGGGCTGTGCTGTATCTGTATTTGCGCCACCTGCGCTCTAAGGGCAAAAACCGCAAGCGTATCGTTGTCATCGGCCGGGAAGAGAATCTCAGTCGTCTAGCGGAACACCTCAACAGCATGGCGTATGCAGGCTATTCGCTGCAAAATGCCCATATCGACGACGACTCCGACCACTTTCACCGCATACTGCACAAACTAGCGCAAGAGAGTGCGTTTGAAAGGGATTTCGATGAAATTTGGCTCACCTACCCGCTCAGCGATGGCGACAAAGTGCGGTTGGTTTCAACCGGCCTTATCGGCATACCTGTGAATGTCCGCTACTTCCCCGATCTCTCCGATATCCGCCTATTAAATCACCGTATGGCCCAGGTCGTAGGGCTCTACTCGCTAGAGCTAAACTACAGCCCGCTGGATAGTGGCCCGCTACGTTTCGTCAAAAACGTGGAAGACCGCCTGCTAGGGGGGCTACTTTTTATCGTTTTTCTTCCGGTAATGCTGATAATTGCCGTGCTGGTGAAATGGAAAATGGGTGGGCCGGTGCTGTTCAAACAGCATCGCCACGGTATTGATGGCAAATGCTTCCGCATTTATAAATTTCGCACTATGGCAAATCACCAAGCCAAGCATACACAGCAGGCCACCCACGGTGACCCCCGCATAACCCCACTAGGGGCACTTTTGCGTCGAACAAGCCTAGATGAGTTACCTCAGCTCTATAACGTACTACAAGGGCGTATGTCGCTGGTGGGGCCGCGGCCACATGCCCTAGACCATAATCAGTACTATCAAGGGGTCATCCAAAATTACATGCAACGCCACCGGGTGAAACCCGGTATGACCGGCTGGGCGCAGGTAAATGGTTACCGAGGCAACACCGATACCCTAGAGCAAATGCAAAAGCGGGTAGAGTTCGACCTCTACTATATCGACAACTGGTCGCTAGGGTTTGATTTAAAGATACTCGCCATGACGCTCACCCGCGGCTTTATCAACTATCAGCCTTAGTGATATCAGCCCTAACCAGTATTACCCCCAATAGCCGTGATGCATCGAAAGCCGGCGCTTTAGCACTAGCGGCAAGTGGGCTTCCGCCTTACCCAACCGATAGCCCGCGTATTTAAGCAGTGTGCGTATGACTGCCTCGGGCAAGCGCCAAGGCGCATGACGCCATAAATAGCGTATCTCCGAAAGCACAAAGCGTTTGCCTTCCCCCTCGGCCTTGCCCAGCCACGCCAACAGCCACTGCTCCCGATGGTGAAATACACCAATATCAAAATAGCGTTTGAACTCTGCTGCAAGCGTATAGTTATGGGAGTGCTGTACGCAGGCATCCGCACAGTAGGCCAGCTTCCAACCCTGCTGCAGCAAACGCGCGCCCGCCATCATATCCTCGCTAAGGATAGTACCTTCAGGAAAGCCGCCCGCCTCCAGTAACGCCTCACGCCGGTAAGCCGCAAATGAATTGGACAAAAAGGCAGTTTTAATCCCTAAGCGGGGTACATCCTCACTGCCCACCACGCGTGACTGGGGAGGGTAGTTGAAATAGCGTGCATGTGCCGCAACTGGCGTGGCGTCCTGGTGGGGGAGTTGGCGGCCAAAGGCGGCGCCTACCTGTGGGTCTTCAAAGGCGGCGACCAGCCTAGTGAGCGCATCAGCACCCACTACCAAGGCATCCTGGGTAAGAAAAATCACAATATCGCAATCGTCTAGCTGCAATAACGCGCGCTGGCGTGTGCCGCCGTGGTCGAAATCACGGCGCTCAATCACTAATACCTCAAGCCCCGCTTGCTGCGCAGCGCTAGCCGTCTCATCATCAGAAGAAGAATCGACAACCAAAACCCGAAAATTGGCCGCTGCTGGTACCGTGCGTGCAAGCCATTCGCTCCATAAGGTGCCTGCATTTAATGTGGGTACACAAAGGCCTACGCTATTCACTAAGTTTTACTCATTTGTCAGGAGGTATATACGGTAGGTACTTTACCAAATAAACGCCCAATATTTTAAAGCAACGCCGCACTATCAAGAAAATGAGAAATATTCTTATTTTTGAGAGGAAACCTACCAGCACACCTCGCCACCCTAGCGCATAGGGAACTAAACCGGTCGATAATTCTCAAAAAACCTCTGCTGCTGTATAGTAGCGGCCTGTCAGTGACTGGCTGAATCTTAAGTTTTTTTTCATTTCACCATGGAAGGCATATGAACACTTATTTGCTCCCAACTCTTTTGGCGGACAAACGTTATCAGCCAAGTGCTAAAGCAGACAGTTTTGTACAATAGCAATGAGAAAACGTTAATACAGCATACGCTAATCGCATTATGGTTAATGCGAAGAATGACGAATATCGTCTAAAGAGCTAAGTTGAGGAACTGATGAATCCCCACTCTAATCAACCGACATCACTTGTGTCGTTGCTAAAAAGTTTATGGCAGCATCGCAGCCTTATTCTAACGATGACAAAGAGAGATGTTGCAGGCCGTTATAGAGGCTCAGTGTTAGGCCTGTTTTGGTCTTTTTTAAACCCTGTCTTTATGCTGCTGGTATATACCTTTGTGTTCTCAGTGGTGTTTAATGCTCGTTGGGAAATGGGGGCAGATGAGACGAGCACTCAGTTTGCTGTGGTCTTATTCTCTGGCCTGATTGTTCACAGCTTTTTCGCAGAAGTATTGAGCAAAGCTCCAGGTTTGATATTAGGTAGCTCTAATTATGTGAAAAAGGTCGTCTTTCCGTTAGAGATACTGCCAGCCATAGCGCTAGGTAGCGCCATTTTTCATACAGCCATTAGTCTTCTGGTATTGCAGTTCGCCTACCTCGTATTTACTGGAATGCCCCCTTGGACGATTGTGTTAGCGCCTTTTGTATTTTTTCCATTAGCTGTTTTATCTTTGGGGGTCGCTTGGATTCTAGCCGCATTAGGCGTGTTTTTACGTGATATAGGCCAGTTTATAGGTGTTATTATTACTGTGCTGCTGTTTTTGTCGCCTATCTTTTTTCCTATGGAAAGGCTGCCGGAAGATTATCAGTTCTTAATTCTGTTGAATCCGCTAACATTTATTATTGAGCAAGCCAGAGAAGTGCTTATTTGGGGGCGCCTGCCAGATTGGAAAGGGCTAGCGGTATATACACTCTTTTCCACCGCCTTTGCTTGGCTAGGTTATGCGTGGTTCCAGAAGACCAGAAAAGGATTTGCTGATGTCCTCTAATGACGTGATCATTAAAGTCGATGGCGTTCATAAATATTATCAAGTTTATGATAAGCCTAATGACCGATTAAAACAGTTTGTGGTGCCTCGCTTGAAACGGCTATTAGGGCGCCAGCCCACAGGCTATTTTAAAGAGTTTAAAGCGCTGCATAATGTTTCGTTTGAGGTGAAGAAAGGCGAAACGGTCGGCATTATTGGACGTAACGGATCGGGTAAATCAACCCTGCTGCAAATGATTTGCGGCACCTTAACGCCCACCCAAGGCCAGATTGAAACGCACGGTCGCATCGCAGCGCTGCTAGAGCTAGGCTCGGGTTTTAACCCCGAGTTTACCGGGCGCGAAAATGTTTATATGAATGCCACGGTGCTGGGCCTAACCACTGAAGAGGTAGACGAGCGGTTCGACAGCATTGTAGCGTTTGCAGACATAGGCGACTTCATCGACCAGCCGACTAAAACCTACTCCAGCGGTATGGTGGTACGCCTAGCCTTTGCGGTCATTGCCCACGTCGATGCAGATATTTTGGTGATTGATGAAGCACTCTCGGTAGGCGATGCTTTTTTTGTACAAAAATGTATGCGCTTTTTGCGCAAATTCATGGAGACAGGCACTGTACTTTTTGTAAGCCACGACACAGGTGCCATTATTAACCTATGCCAGCGCGTAGTATGGCTGGACAAAGGCGAAGTCAAAAAAATAGGTGAGCCTAAAGATATCTCTAAGGCCTATTTAGCTGCCATGTACATCTCCCAGCAAGATGGCACGGTAGATATGCCCGCGAATCAAGCAGAAAGCAGCGATAGCGAAAACCAAGACGATGCTATTGAAGATGTTAAAGACATGCGCTTGGATTTTATCAATACCACGCAATACCGCAACGATATTGAACTACTAAAGTTTGACCACAATTCTGAAGGCTTTGGTAGCGGTGGTGCCGTGATTAACTCAGCGCACTTGCTCGATGATAATGGGCAGCGCCTAGCCTGGGTAGTGGGAGGGGAAAACGTCACTGTTAGAATAGAGTGTACCTCCAACACCTACTTGACCAGCCCTATTGTTGGCTTTCTTGTTAAAGATAGGCTAGGCCAGCACTTATTTGGCGATAATACCTACCTAACGTATTTAGAAGCCCCGGTTTATATTGCTGAAGGCGAAAAATTTACGGCTAATTTTAACTTTAGAATGCCAGTGCTGCCCATGGGTGACTATTCCATGACGGTCGCCATTGCAGAGGGCACCCAAGAGGGCCATGTGCAGCACCACTGGATACACGATGCCATTGTTTTAAAGTCGCACAGTAGTAGCGTGAGCACAGGGCTAGTCGGCGTACCGATGAAAAAAATTGAGATGACCCGCGTATGAATATTTACCAGCAAATGTTGACATCTTCGTTTGTCACGAAAGAGCCGTCTAAGTTTCCCAGTGCATGGCTAGGGCATATCCCCTTTGGCGCATGGCTGATAGAAACACTAAAGCCCAGCTGCTTGGTGGAACTAGGAACGCACTACGGCCACTCCTATTTCTCCTTTTGCGAAAGTGTCGAAAAAAACCGACTTGCCACCCGTTGCTACGCGGTAGATACCTGGGAAGGAGATGAGCACGCAGGCTTATACTCCAACCATGTGTATGATGTTGTTAAACAGCATCACGATGAAAAGTACAAAGACTTTTCAGTGCTACTCAGAATGACATTTGACGATGCTCTAAGCCATTTTGCTGATGGCGAAGTCGATTTCTTGCATATTGATGGCTTACACAGCTACGACGCCGTTAAACACGATTTCGAAACCTGGCTACCAAAGCTCTCTAATAAAGCCGTTGTGCTCTTCCATGATACCAACGTGCGCGAGCGTGACTTTGGCGTTTGGAAATTATGGGGCGAGCTAACGCAACGCTATCCCAACATCACCTTTGAGCACTCCTTTGGGTTGGGCGTACTCTTTGTAGGGGATGAGCAGCCTCAAGCCGTCACAGAGCTACTGCAGGCATGGTCAAGCAAAGGGGGCGACACCTTAATTCGCAAGCACTTCTCCAAGCTGGGGGAGGTGATTGAGCAACAGTTCCTCATTAAGCAGCTACATGAAGCGCTAGCCAACGCCAACCAAGAGATCACCAAGCGTGATGACTTGGTAAACGCGCTCAATCACAATATTCAAGAGCGCGACCATGTTATCCAAGACTATATTTATAACGTTGAAGAGCGTGATAAAGTCATTCAAGCCACGCAAGAGCAGTTAGACGCTAAAAACAACGAAAGTGAGCGTCTTGCAGCGGATATTGCAGAACGTACTGCAGCGTTAGAAGAGGCCGAGGGCCAACTGGCCGCTAGAGAGCAACAGCTAGCTGAGACAGAAAAACAGCTGGCAGAAGTGCTAAGTTCTCGAAGCTGGCATATCACCAAGCTGCTTCGCGACACCAACGTATGGGTGAGGCAGGGCCGTCGTGCTATTGGTTTAATCCAGCCAGCGATTCAACGTGGAGGAGGGCTTACCAATACGCTGCGTAAAGCCATTGCTATCTACCGCCGAGAAGGGCTTGCCGGGGTAAAAAGAGGGTTTCGTTTAGTTGAAGCGTCAGCTAGTGGGGCGATGCCCCAAGTAAGCGACCCTGTGTATGCGTCAGCGATGACACCCCAAGCACCCGATTATTTAGCCCCGCGTGTGCTGATCATTGCAGAATTCAGCATCCCACAGTGTAAAAAATACCGGGTCACGCAAAAGCAAAAAATGTTCGAGCACTTAGGGGTAGAGTGTACCGCTATGGACTGGAACGAATCTGACAGCGCTATGAAAGCGTTACAGACCCACACCATGGTAATTTTTTATCGTGTTCCCGCGTTCCCGAATGTATTGAACATCATTGAAGAAGCCAAACGTCTCAATATCCCTACTTATTGGGAAGTAGACGACCTGATTTTCGACCGCGACGTACTGCTAAAAAGTAAAACGCTCGCAGGGCTTGATAAAGCAGCGTTCAATGGCCTGCTTACCGGTGCCGACCTCTATTTGAAAGCCATGCTTAGTTGCAATAAAGGCATCGCCTCTACTACCGGGCTTGCTAAAGCCATGCAAGACGCTGGCGTGAGCAACGTTCAGGTAGTGGAAAACGCCTTAGATGCGCAAACCATGAGGGTTGCTCAAAAGGTCAATGAAAAGCGTGAAGTAGCGGCCAAAGATGACGTCATACGCATTGTGTACGGCTCTGGCACTAACACACACAATGTCGACTTCCATGAAGCCGTGCCCGCGCTGCTAGATATTCTGGCCACCCACCCGAATGTGCACTTCCGGCTGATCGGCCTGCTCGACCTACCCGAGCAGTTTGAACAGTACGCCTCCCAAATTGAACGAATCCCCGTGTGCTCCTACGAAGAGTACCTGGAAAGCTTGGCCGAATGCGATATTAGTATTGCCCCGCTTGAGGCCTACATCTTCAATGACTCAAAAAGCAATATTAAATTCTTAGAGGCTTCGATTGTGCAGGTGCCCTCAGTGTGTTCGCCACGGGCCGCCTTTACCAGCGCCATTACCCAGGGCGTTGATGGCTTCCTCTGTGAAACAGACGAAGAGTGGAAAGAAGCCCTACACCAGCTGGTAAGCGACGCCACGCTGCGCGAAAAAATGGCTACCACGGCCTATGCCAATGTCATGCAGGAGTACGCCCCGGAAAACATCGCAACGCAGCAACTGCAGTCGCTGCTGAGTGAGTTTGTGCGCCATAACGCAACAGAAACGTTACCCCAAGGGCGCACCGTATTGGCGGTAAACTGCTATTACAAACCCCGCTCCTTCGGTGGCGCCACCGTAGTTGCTGAAGAGCTCAACACACGCTTAAACCAGCGCGACGACTTCGCTATCCACATGTTCACCGCTGTACCAACCAGCGTGGCAGAAGCCTACCAAGTAAGGCGTTATGAAGCGGATGGCGTAAACGTGTATGGCATGGGCCTGCCGGATGGCCTGAATGAAAAGACACAGTTCGATAACCCAAATGTGGTGCAAGCATTTAGCGATGTCGTCAGTGCGGTGAAGCCAGATATCGTTCACCTACACAGTATTCAAGGCATTGGCCTGCGAATCATCGATATCTGTATCGAAAACAATATCCCCTATGTGATTACCCTGCACGACGCCTGGTGGTTATGTGGCCGTCAATTTATGATCGATAAGCACGGTAAATTCTGTGGCCAATACACCATTGATAGCCGTGTGTGTGCCACCTGTGTCAGCAATCCCAGCCTCAACAACGAACGCATGGCCAAAATGCAGGCAGCGCTTAGCCATGCCTCCGTTTTATTAGCGCCCAGCCGCTACTTTGCTGATTTCTTTATTGCTAACGGCTACGCAAGCAACCAAGTGCGGGTGAATAAAAACGGCATTCGCAAACCGGTAGCGGCCCCCAAAGTGGCTCATGCCGGGCCTGTTCGCTTTGGTTACGTAGGCGGCAATACAGAAATAAAAGGAGTGCACCTGGTCAAAAAAGCGTTCGCAGAACTTGACCATCAAGATGCCAAGTTAATCATCGTGGATAACGCCATGAATCTTGGTTTTTCCACCTACGAACCGACCACCTTTAAAAACATCAACAGGGTAGAGCTGGTACCCGCATACACCCAAAACACAATCGACAGCTTTTTTGCCAGCATCGATGTGCTGCTGTTCCCCGCCCAGTGTAAGGAAAGCTTTGGCCTTACCGTTCGGGAAGCACTAGCCAGAAATGTCTGGGTGATTTCAACCGATGCCGGTGGCGCGGTAGAGGATATTATACCCGGTGAAAACGGCACGATTATCCCGTTCACAGACACCGGCGAAGGGTTAAAACAAGCAGTGCTAGACGCCATCAGCGTGTTTAAAAAATATCAGCCAGGTGACGAAATAACACTCGAAACCAGCCAGCTGACCTATTTTGAAGACCAAGCAGACGAGCTGGCGAATATCCTGATGGGCATAGGTAAAGGCCTTTACTCCAGCAATGAACGCATCATCGAAACCACTGAGTATCGGCATGTCGACCCCAGCTAACACTGTTCAACGGCAAACCATCGCCATTATTATCACCTACCACCCGGCACAAGACGTGCTGGGTGAGTTGATCGAGCGGCTGGCCAGCCAAGTGGATAAAGTGCTCATCGTTGACAACGGCTCTGATGAGCACATAGCCGCCTGGAACGCAAGCCAGCCCACACCAGCCCACCATGTGATTGCCCTGGGGGAAAACCTTGGCATTGCCGCCGCGCAAAACGCTGGTATTGCCTGGGCCAAGCAGCAAGGGGCCACCCATGTACTGCTCATGGACCAAGACAGCCTGCCAGCCCAGGATATGGTGGAAAAACTGCACAGCGCACTAGCCAATAATCCGCGTGCTGCCGCCGCCGGGCCACGCTATGTGGATACCCGTCAGGAAAACCCGCCGCCTTTCCTGCAAATCCGTCACTGGCGGCTCTACCGGCACTGCTGCGAAGGAGGTAACGCCGTGCTGCCGGTGGACTATCTGATTGCCTCCGGCTGCCTGATTCCCATACCAGTGCTTGAACAGGTTGGCAACATGCGGGACGACTTATTTATCGATTACGTCGATATCGAGTGGGGGCTGCGCGCCGGGCACCACGGCTATCAAAGCTACGGCGTGTGCAGTGCCCACATGGAGCACAGCCTAGGCGAAACGCCCATTGTGTTTCGTGGGCGCAAAATACCCCTACACAGCCCGCTGCGGCACTACTACCACTTTAGAAATGCGGTACTGCTGTATCGTACTGGCTGGGTGCCCCTACAGTGGAAGTGTGTAGATGCCTGGCGGCTGTTGCTCAAATATGGGTTTTATACGCTTTATGCCAAACCGCGGCACCGCCACTTTGCCAGCATGACACGCGGCCTATGGCATGGGCTGATAGGCAAAGCCGGTAAGTTCACGCCCTCCAAAAAATAAAACACGTTAAGGAAACGCTGCATAAATCCCCCTGAAGCACAATGTGCCAGCCTGGGCCGGAGGATGGGGAATTGCCCATCAACGACGAGAGATCCAGAAAACCGGCTTCACCGGAAGCTGACGACTCATCAGTCGACGGATAGGACAGACGCTTGCGCCAGCTGCAGAAACTGGCGTAACCAATGTTCCCTTGTTTGCAAAACTTCGAAGCTGACAGACCACTGTCACGCTGCTGATCAACCAGGGCCTGCCACTGTTCGGGTGTGCGGTGCTTTCTCATGGGGGTAACCTCGTGTTGGAAACTGTGAGGTTACTGTAGAGCGATTTTCAGCAGGGTGGCAGAACGTCGTGGAATGAACGCTTACGTTGCAGGAAGTAGATCCGCAGCATGCGCTCCAGGCCGATGGGCGGACGGCCACGCTTGCCCGCTGCGTTCGGGCAGTAGGACGGCGACAGCGCGTCGATGAGCCGCTGCCAAGGCACCGGCACCTCCATCTGGGCCAGGAACCGCTCGCGGCGGGTCACCTTCTTCTTGTTCTGGTGTTCTGCCTGGGCGAAAGAGATCTGCTTCATCGGGTGGCTCGGTCAGGTGGTGGCAAGGTGAACAGATTTTACCCCGCCGACGGCTGCCAGACAGCTGTGGCGGGATTTGTGCAGCGTTTCCTTAATACACTGAACCTGCTGAATGCCATGCGCCGCCACCAGGTATCGCATTTGATCTTTTCATCGACTGCTGCGGTATTTGGCAACCCGAACTATACACCGATAGATGAGCAGCACCCTACTGCGCCGATCAACCCCTATGGGGTCAGCAAATGGATGGTAGAGCGAATTCTGCAGGATTACGCTAACGCTTATGGCCTTAACTCGGTCGCCTTACGTTACTTCAATGCCTGCGGTGCCGACCCGGATGTTCAGCTAGGCTAGTGGCACGAACCGGAAACGCATTTGATTCCACTGGTGCTGCAAACCGCACTAGGTAATCGTGACGCGATTACTGTATTTGGCCGTGATTATCCCACGCCGGATGGCACCTGTATTCGCGACTATATCCATGTGGAATACTTATGCACGGCGCTTGATCATTTGGTGTCGGGTAAACTGAGCGGTGCCTGCGCGCTTAACCTGAGGAATGGTAGTGGGTTTTCCGTGCAGCAGGTAGTGGCCGCTGCCCAGAAAGTGGTTGGTCAAGACGGTTATACTATTACGATTCAAGAAGGGGAGCGCCGCGTAGGAGATCCAGCCGTGCTGGTGGCGGATGCACGTTTGGCACAGCAAGTACTTGGCTGGCGTTCTCAATATGCTAAGCTGCAAACAATTATTAAGCATGCCTGGGCATGGGGAAAACATGGGGAAAAAGCGTTGGTTAGTGGGTTAGCCAAAGCCATTTGTTGATCATTCCGGCACCTCCATCTTTATCAGGTGCCAACGTTAAATGTGTAAAAGCGAGACTCAGTATGAAATTTTTAATCACCGGTGGGGCAGGGTTTATCGGCTCGGCGGTTGTGCGTCATGTCATTGAAAATACTCAACACACCGTTGTGAATGTAGATGCGCTCACCTATGCCGGTAACGTGGAGTCGCTGGCCGCGGTGGAGGGCAGCGAGCGCTATGCGTTTGAGCACGCGGATATTGGCGATGCTGCCCGTATGGCAACTATTTTTGAGCGCTACCAGCCGGATGCGGTGATGCACCTGGCGGCGGAGTCCCATGTAGACCGCTCTATTGATGGCCCGGCGGCGTTTGTTCAAACCAATATCGTGGGTACTTATACGCTGTTAGAGGCGGCCCGCCAGTATTGGAAGGGCTTGCAGGCCACGGCCCCTGAAAAGGTGGCGGCGTTCCGCTTCCATCATGTGTCTACTGATGAGGTGTACGGCGATTTAGAAGGGCCGGAAGATCTGTTCACCGAGGAAACCCCTTACGCGCCCAGCTCGCCTTATTCGGCCAGTAAAGCAAGTTCCGACCATTTGGTGCGGGCTTGGCACCGTACTTATGGGCTGCCGGTGTTAGTGACCAACTGCTCGAATAACTATGGGCCTTATCACTTCCCTGAAAAGCTTATCCCGTTGATGATTTTGAACGCCCTGGCGGGTAAGCCGTTGCCGGTCTATGGCGATGGCCAGCAGGTGCGCGATTGGCTATATGTAGAAGACCACGCCCGTGCGCTGGTTAAGGTCATCACCGAAGGCGTGGTAGGCGAAACCTATAATATCGGCGGGCATAACGAGAAGGCGAATCTTGAAGTAGTGGAAACGCTGTGCGACCTGCTGCAGGATCTGGTGCCTGCCGAGCGTTCCTACCATGAGTTGATTACCTTTGTGCAAGACCGCCCAGGCCACGACCTGCGCTACGCCATTGATGCCAGCAAGATTGAGCGTGAACTGGGCTGGAAGCCAGAAGAAACCTTTGAAACCGGGTTGCGTAAAACCGTGCAGTGGTATTTGGAAAACCGGCAGTGGTGGCAGCGGGTTCAGGATGGCAGCTACCAAGGGGAACGTTTGGGTAGCTTATAGCTCTGAGGTTGGTGTTGGTGGCCTAGCGGTCGCGAGCTGAAGCTACTTCCTCTGGTGCTTACGGTCGCCTGCCCTACGTTACAATGTAAAAAGGCGGGGTGCCGTATCAGCTCACGTACTTTATACGCTGGAGAGTAGCCGTGCGATTAACGGGTAGAGAAGTGACAGCCATTAAAAAAGCTACCAAGGATGTGCTTGGCGAAGGTGCCCAGCTGCGAGTGTTTGGTTCACGCACCAATGACCTCGCAAAAGGTGGAGATATTGATCTGATGATTACGGTGGGAGAGGCGGTAAGCAATCCTGCTTGGGCTATCGCTAGAATTCAAGCAAAGATCATTGAGCAATTGGGCGATCAAAAGATAGATATTGTGCTGAATGCCCCTAATCTAGAGAAGTCGATGATTCACCATGTTGCACAAGAACAAGGGATTGTATTGTGAACCTATTGCCAGAAACGCAAGAGAGGCTGAATTTTCTTGTAAGAGTGGTGAGTAAGGAAATTAAGCATCTGGACTATGCAGACAGCCAAGCGTTTGGTGCTTCTCTTACGCTCGAGAGAGTGGAGAAGCTGGAGCAAGACCCGGCGCTAGCGCTCACGCTTGAAGCGTTCACCAGCCGATTTTGTCGGCTTCAAGTGAAGGGTGCTGAAAGCGCCTCTTAGCTTACGGAGGCTGGAAACCTAAACGGTCGCGAGCTAAAGCTGCCTCCCACAGGTGCTGTATTCAGCCAAGTAGCCTTTTTGGAGGCCGTTTGGGTGGTCCGCGTTGGTAAGGCTTCATGTAGGAGGGCGCTTCAGCGCGCGATGGGTGCTGAAAGCACCCCTTGGTTTAAGTAGGCTGTAAGCCTAAATGGTCGCGAGCTAAAGCTGTCTGCCACCGGTGTAGTACTCAGGTGGCTAGGATGATGAATTCAAGTGTTTCACAAAGGAATGGGTTATGAAGGTTCTGATCACCGGCGGCAGTGGCCAGGTTGGCTTTGAGCTACGCCGTCAGTTGGCTACGCTTGGTGAGATTGTGGCGCCTAACCGGGCGGCCTTGGATCTGTTGGATGCTGACGCCGTGGATACGTTTTTGGCACAACAGCAGCCTGACCTTATCGTAAATGCTGCTGCCTATACGGCGGTCGATAACGCTGAAACAGACCTTGAGGCGGCAACGCGGTTGAACGCGGAGCTGCCCGTGCAGTTGGCGGCGTATTGCCAGCAGCGGGGTGCTTGGTTAGTACATTACTCATCGGATTACGTTTACAACGGTGAGGGTGATACTCCCTGGCAGGAAAGCGATGCCACGGGGCCATGCAATGCCTATGGGGCTACCAAGCTAGCAGGCGATGAAGCAGTCGCTAAGAGCGGCTGCCAGCACCTGATTTTCCGCACTAGCTGGGTGTACAGCGCCCATGGTAAGAGTTTTTTATCAACCATGCTGCGTTTAGGGGCTGAGCGTAGCGCCTTAAGCGTTGTCAGTGACCAAATTGGTGCGCCAACGCCTGCGCGGCTGATTGCGTTAGTCACACAGCAAGCGCTTACTAAGCTGCACACTGCTAAGTCGCAGGCTGAACCGGCACTGGGTATCGAGAGCGGCGTGTATCATCTAGCCCCTAAAGGGGCGACGAGCTGGCATGGCTTTGCCTGCGAGATTTTCCAGTTAGCCAGCAACCTTGGGCTACCGTTGGAGATTACTCCTGAGGGTGTTTCAGCCATACCAACAAGCGATTACCCCACGCCAGCGGTTCGCCCGCTTAACTCTCGGCTGGGCGTTGATAAAATTGAGCAAGCGTTGGGCATCCAATTGCCCAGCTGGCAAAGCCAGCTGGCGCTAACCGTGGAAGAAATAGCAAGCTCGCGTTAGTACTGCGGGTAACGAGCAAGGAGCAATAACGATGCAACGTAAAGGCATTATTTTGGCAGGTGGTAGCGGTACGCGCCTGCATCCCATCACGCGCGGTGTTTCAAAGCAGCTGCTGCCGATTTACGACAAGCCGATGATCTATTATCCGATTTCGGTGTTAATGCTGGCTGGCATCCGCGAGATTTTGATTATCTCTACCCCGGAAGACTTGCCTCAGTATGAAAACCTGTTGGGCAATGGTGACTCTTTCGGTGTACGCTTTGAGTACGCAGTGCAGCCTAGCCCAGATGGCTTGGCGCAGGCGTTTATTATTGGCGAAGAGTTTATTGGCGATGCGCCGGTGTGCTTAGTGCTGGGCGACAATATTTTCCACGGCCAGCACTTTTCCGAGCAGCTAAAGCGCGCTTCTGCACAGGCTAGCGGTGCAACGGTGTTTGGCTATTTAGTTAAGGATCCGGAGCGCTTCGGGGTGGTGGAGTTTGATGCTGAGGGTAAGGCGGTCTCTATTGAGGAAAAACCCGCCAAGCCGAAGTCGCCTTATGCAGTCACCGGGCTCTATTTTTACGATAACGATGTGGTCGAGATCGCCAAGCAGGTGAAGCCTTCTGACCGCGGCGAGTTGGAAATTACCAGCATTAATAATGCCTACCTAGAGCGTGGCGACCTGCGTGTTGAGCGCTTGGGCCGTGGTTTTGCCTGGTTGGATACCGGAACCCACGATAGCCTGTTAGAGGCGAGCCAGTACGTGCAAACCATTGAGCACCGCCAAGGACTGAAAGTGGCTTGCCTGGAAGAGATTGCCTGGCAGCAGGGCTGGCTAAGCGATGAGTCGCTGCGTGAAAGCGCCACGGCACTGGCAAAAACCGGCTATGGTCAGTACTTGTTAAACCGTTTAGATGCTAAAGGTGGCCACTAATGCAGGTTGAAGAAACGTCTCTACCAGGGGTGTTCATTCTTTCCCCTAAGGTGTTTGGCGATGCCCGCGGCTTTTTTATGGAAAGCTTTAATCAAAAAGCGTTTGAAGAAGCAACAGGGTGCAAGCGCGAGTTTGTGCAGGATAACCACTCCCGCTCCCGCCAGGGGGTGCTACGTGGCATCCATTACCAGCTTGAACAGCCGCAAGGTAAGCTGGTGCGCGTTACCCAGGGCAGCGTGTGGGATGTGGCGGTAGACCTGCGCCGCCATTCGGCGCATTTTGGGCAGTGGGTAGGCGTTGAGCTGTCTGCTGACAATAATCGCCAACTGTGGGTGCCGGAAGGCTTTGGTCATGCGTTTGTGGTGCTTTCAGAAACCGCTGATTTCTTGTACAAAACCACCGATTACTACCACCCTGAATCAGAGCGCTGCATCCGTTTCGATGATCCGGAGCTTGCCATTGAGTGGCCCACGCTGCCGGTTGAGATTGCGCTTTCGGAAAAAGATCAGGCGGGTAGTCAGCTGTCTGAAGCTGAGGTATATGAGTAGCGTTTAATTTGCGCTGCTGACAGTCGCTCGATCAGCTGTGAGTAAGCCCCCCGCTGAGTGCGGGGGCAATCATTAAACGGCTAGGTTAGTGCCCGTATACGGCAATACCGCAGCGGCCGCTGTGTTTTATCAGTCAGCGCGGAAAACCGCTTACTTTTAGTGAGCGGATGGATAGCGCGGCGTCCGCCAGGACGCCTTGTTTTCTTACCGCTAGATGGCTAATGTGTAAGCCATGACAACCGAACGCGCCTACAGATACCGTTTCTATCCGACGCCCGAGCAGGCAACCCTGCTGGCGCGGACGTTCGGATGCGTCCGGTTTGTGTGGAATGCCGTACTGCGCTATCGCACCGATGCATTCTATCAGCGCCAGGAGAAAATCGGCTATCACGACGCCAGTGCGTTCCTGACGCAACTCAAGAAGCAGCCGGACACCGCCTTTCTAACCGAGGTTAGTTCGGTGCCGTTGCAGCAATGCTTACGCCATCAGCAAACCGCGTTCAAGCATTTCTTTGCCAAGCGGGCGCGGTACCCCAGCTTTAAATCGAAGAAGCACCGGCAGTCAGCCACCTTTGCCAGTTCGGCATTTTCGTACCGTGACGGGCAGATCACGCTCGCCAAGT
>Ga0208316_1000171_pt1 | contig 74999 bp, 69 predicted proteins | sample MalvireepMed_231_FD_184240 | JGI IMG/M metagenome (GOLD analysis project Ga0208316, IMG submission 184240) | Marine viral communities from the Global Malaspina Expedition - Malaspina viral metaG DeepMed_231 (SPAdes) (version 2) | ecosystem: Environmental > Aquatic > Marine > Oceanic | place... | reverse complement strand
ACCAGGGTCAGAACCGGCATCACTGTCCCCGAATTCGGGGTAAGTTAATGGCATGAGCCGTATACGTGGTCCGTATGTACGGTTCTGTGAGAGGGATGAGGCGGAGACGCCTCACCCTACTCGCTGTCTCGCGCATCGGTATCACTGATCTAAACTCTGATGGTAGCGCCCAGAAACTTGATGCTAGAGTACGTAACGCTCGTTTGATAACCAAAAATTATAGAAGATGCGAGGATGAATAATATGGTTTTTGAATTGCTCATAATCAGCTGTTATAATGATTCTCAAATTCGCTACAGCGAAGCATAACCATGAGTACGCCTATTAAGCCTTTTACACCTTCTGCCGAGCTGGCTCGCCCAACCGTTGCTGATGCCGTGGTAGGCCATGCCGAAATGCCGCTTTTTATTCGTAAGCCTAATGCTGATGATGGTTGGGGGATTTACGAACTCATCAAAGCGTGCCCGCCGCTCGATGTTAATTCAGCCTACGCTTATCTGCTGCTAGCAACGCAGTTCCGCGATACCTGTGCTGTGGCTACCAACGAAGAGGGTGAAGTAGTTGGTTTTGTATCCGGTTATGTCAAAGATAATGCCCCTGACACCTATTTTTTATGGCAAATCGCCGTAGGTGAAAAAGCTCGGGGCACAGGTCTGGCACGCCGTCTGGTGGAAGCGATTATGTCGCGCCCTGAACTTGACGACGTTCACCACTTAGAAACCACGATCACCCCTGACAACCAAGCATCGTGGGGGTTGTTCCGTCGCCTAGCTGCACGCTGGCAGGCACCTTTGAACAGCCGTGAATACTTTTCTACCGAACAGCTTGGGGGAGAGCACGACCCGGAAAACCTAGTACGTATCGGGCCATTCCAGACGGACCACATCTAAAGGCCGTCTCGATAGATCGTTTTCCCGCTCGTGTTGCCCTAGCTGTTTTAACTCGCTTAGCTCACATACTTGATAAGGAGGTCGCTAATGCAGACCCAAACACTCGAACGCATGGAATCCAATGTTCGTACCTATTCACGTTCGTTTCCTGTTGTCTTTACCAAGGCACAGAATGCGCGGCTGACCGATGAGAATGGCCGTGAATACATTGATTTTCTCGCCGGCGCTGGCACGCTGAATTACGGTCACAATAATCCCCACCTTAAACAAGCCATGATTGATTATCTCTCCAGTGATGGAGTGGTTCATGGCTTAGATATGTGGACAAGCGCTAAGCGTGACTACCTGGAAACCCTTGAGAACGTCATTCTGAAACCTCGTGGACTCGATTATAAAGTCCACCTGCCGGGACCAACCGGTACTAACGCAGTGGAAGCGGCCATCCGTCTGGCCCGTGTTGCTAAAGGTCGCCATAACATTGTGACCTTCACCAACGGCTTCCACGGTGTGACCATGGGTGCCCTGGCAACCACCGGTAACCGTAAGTTCCGCGAAGCGACGGGTGGCATCCCTACACAAGGCGCAAGCTTTCTGCCATTTGATGGCTACATGGGTGAGCATGCCGACACGCTGGACTACTTTGAAAAGCTCTTAAACGATAAGTCAGGCGGCTTAGATATCCCAGCGGGCGTGATTGTTGAAACTGTGCAAGGCGAGGGCGGTATCAACGTCGCAGGCCTGGATTGGCTCAAGCGCCTAGAAAGTATCTGTCATGCGCATGACATCCTTCTCATTGTGGATGATATCCAGGCAGGCTGTGGTCGCACGGGTAAATTCTTCAGTTTCGAGCATGCAGGCATTACGCCAGACATTGTCACTAATTCGAAATCGCTCTCAGGCTTCGGTTTACCGTTCGCACATGTGTTGATGCGTCCTGAGCTCGATAAGTGGAAGCCTGGCCAGTACAACGGTACGTTCCGTGGCTTTAACTTGGCGATGGTGACGGCGACCGCAGCGATGAAAAAGTATTGGTCTAACGACACCTTTGCGCGTGATGTTCAGCGTAAAGCGCGTATCGTCGAAGAGCGCTTCCAAAAACTGGCCGCTATGCTGACAGAAAATGGCATGCCGGCGACCGAGCGTGGTCGTGGTCTGATGCGCGGTATTGACGTGGTATCTGGCGATATCGCCGATAAGATCACCAGCCATGCGTTTGAGCACGGTCTCATCATCGAAACCAGTGGTCAGGATGGTGAAGTGGTTAAGTGCCTTTGTCCGCTAACTATTCCGGATGAAGATCTGCTGAAAGCCTTAGATATCCTTGAAGCGTCAGTTAAGTCTGTTATTAAGGCATAGTGTAGCGTTACGCTAAATCGTCACACGCCATTACGTCCCTTACAGGAATAGGCAGCCAACAGCTGGCTGCCACGCAACGGAGCACGTTTATGATCGTTCGTAATCTCGAAGAAGCACGTAAAACAGATCGCCTGGTCACTGCTGAAAACGGTAATTGGGACAGCACGCGCCTTGTTCTGGCCAACGATAATGCAGGTTTCTCTTTCCATATCACCCGCATTTTTCCTGGCACTGAGACGCACATTCATTACAAAAATCACTATGAAGCGGTATTTTGTTATGAAGGTGAAGGCGAGGTAGAGACCCTGGCCGACGGCAAAATCTGGCCGATCAAGGCGGGCGACATCTACCTGCTGGACCAGCACGATGAGCACCTGCTGCGCGGCAAGGAAAAGGGCATGACCGTAGCTTGTGTCTTTACTCCGCCAATCACTGGTAACGAAGTCCATCGTGAAGACGGCTCCTACGCAGCGGCAGACGACTAAGCACTACTGTATGCTAAGTACTACTGTATAATCCGTATGAAAGCAGCCTAGCAAAATGCTAGGCTGCTTTTTTTGCTAAGTATTGATCAGCCGACCATCCGGCTGCAGGTACATCCAGTCATCCATGGTGAAACTTAATAGACGCCCAGCTACATCAATATCGAGCGGGTAGCGCATATGGTTTGCCAGGTAATGGGCTTTATTTGCTCAAGCAACTGATCAGCAGAGTTCGCATAATATATATTATGTTAAATCAGCTAAACTAGACGAATGAAAAACCGCAGCCATGTTGGACAAGCGGTCACCCTTCTCCTTATCATTCGTGCTCTTATTGTCCAAGGATATCCCTCGTTATGCGCTCAGGTGTTTTATGGCTAATGGCCGGTTTGTCGATGTCGTTTGCAGGCTGCGCAGTGACACAGCCAGAGTCAAATGAGCCACCGCCGTTAAGCGAGGCGTCTTTTAATACCCGCATCCTTGAGCTTGAGACATCACTGGCCCAGCAGTGCGACGCCTCTACCGCGTTCATTGAGCAGCAGCTCAGCCAGCAGCAGGTACTGACGGCAGATGTTCGTGAGGTGGGCAGCCTGCTGCGCCATTTACGTCAAGAAGTTGCCAGTTTGGAAGCGCGTAGCGAAGATCCCGTCATTATTCGCGAAGAGTGCCGTGTTGAAGAGCCCGAAGATAATAAAACACTGCTTGGCCGCAGCGAATGGGTGGGCCTGCCTAGCATTGGCACCTATTTAAAGGCGCGGGTCGATTCAGGAGCCAATACGTCATCCTTATCTGCTTCCGAAATCACTCGCTTTGAGCGTGATGGTGAAGACTGGGTGCGCTTTAAGCTGGCACTGAATGAAGATGACGTGGTTGTAGAGCAGATTCGCGACGAGTGGATTGAGGCGCCTATTGAACGCCGCGTTAAAATCATCCAAGCATCTGGCGAAGAGTCCCGCCCGGTAATTTCACTGTTGATGACTTTAGGGCCAATTCGTGAAAACGTCGAGTTCACTCTGAACGACCGCTCGCATCTGGATTATCCGGTACTGCTTGGGCGTCGTTTCATGATGGATATAGCAACGATCGACGTTGCTGAAACCTATCTGCATGACCGCCCCGAATTCCCGGGTGGCGAACCCTCTGAAGAAGCGGCTGATGATGAAGCGGCCGATCAAGACGATACTGAAGAGTAATCACACTCCCCTGCCGCTTTACGCTGAAAGGAATCACCATGTCACGGTTGCCATTTTATTTTATCGTTGGATTGCTGCTGCTGGTTGGTATCGTCGCCAGCGTGCATCGCCATTTGCAGTTTGAGATTCCCTGGTTTCCAGGCGAGCAGCGTCAAGTATGGGAGGTTGAAGCGGTTATTAACTTCAACGCTCAAAATGGCCCGGTACAGGTCGATCTAGCGCTGCCATCCCACCAGGCAGGATTCCGTGTATTGACTGAAAACACGGCATCTTCTGGCTATGGGCTGGCTTACCTGGCAGATGAGCTGGGTCGGCGGGCGCAGTGGACCATCCGTGAAGCGGTGGGCAGCCAGCAGCTCTATTACTCCGTTCAGATGCTGGTATCACCTGACTCTCGCGCTCCCATACAAACGCCGCCCGGCATCCCTGCTGTTACTCCCTGGGAAAGCCCCTACGATACGGCCGCTAGCCAGCTAATTGATCGTGCTTGGGATCGTAGCGCCAATAACGCTACGTTTGCCCGCGAGTTAATTCTCGATATTAATGGAGAGCGTCAGGGAGAAAATGCGCGCCTGCTGCTAACCCAAATGCAACCGTCAGCTCTGATTGTGCGCTTGCTGAATCAAGCAGGCGTGCAGGCCAGAGAAGTAAGCGGCTTACTGCTGGAAGATGGTCGTCGCCGTCAAACCCTCAGTAGTTGGATTCAGGTGTTTGACCAAACTGCCGAAGAGTGGACGCTGTTTAACCCAGCGACCGGCGAACAGGGGCAACCCGAGAACTTGCTATTATGGGAAACTGGCGGTCGTGCGGTGCTTGAGGTTCAAGGTGGTACGAATTCCCGTGTTTCCTTCTCAATGCTAACCCACTACCAGCCTGCTTCGGCGGCGGTGCGTAACCACTACTCCGACGACACGCTGCTAAACTTCTCGATTCACAGCCTGCCGCTGGAAGAGCAGGCGCTATTCCAGACGATCCTGTTGATCCCGATCGGTGCGCTAGTGGTTGTATTCCTGCGCGTACTTGTGGGTGTGAAAACGTCAGGGACCTTTATGCCTGTACTGATTGCTCTGGCGTTTATTCAAACCAGCCTACTGACCGGTTTGATTGGTTTCCTGCTCATCGTGGCGGTTGGCTTAATTATCCGTAACTATCTCTCGTACCTCAATTTGCTCTTAGTCGCGAGGGTCTCGGCGGTCATTATTACGGTCATTGCCATCATCTCGATCTTTACCGTGCTGGCGTACCGCATGGGCTTGAGCGCCGGGTTAACGGTGACGTTCTTCCCGATGATCATCTTGGCGTGGACCATTGAGCGGATGTCGATCCTTTGGGAAGAAGAAGGTCCCAAACAGGTATTGGTACAGGGCGGTGGCAGCCTGCTAACAGCGGTGCTGGCATTCCTTGCAATGAATAACCCGTGGGTACGCCACATCACCTTCAACTTCCTGGGTGTGCAGCTCATCTTGATGGCCTTTATTCTGCTATTGGGTAATTACACGGGCTATCGCCTGCTGGAACTTCGTCGTTTCAAACCCATTACCGAAGATGAGAAGCCTTCATGAGCTGGCTAAAAAACTGGACGTGGCCGACCCGCCTTCGGGATAAAGGCATTGTGGGCATGAACCGGCGTAATATTCGTTATATTGGCCGGTACAATGCGCGCCGGTTATATCCTCTAGTGGATGACAAGCTCAAAACAAAGCTACTGGCTCAGCAGTATGGCATTACCACGCCCGAACTCATCGGTACGGTGACGACACAGTTTGGCGTTAAGCATATGAGTGACATGCTTGACGGCCATCAGGGCTTTGTTGTCAAACCGGCCAAAGGGAGTGGTGGTAAGGGTATTCTTGTTATTGAAAAGGTAGAAAATGGCCTTTTCTACAAACCCAGTGGTGCCAGCCTGACGATGGAAGACATTGAGCGACACGTCTCAAACCTTCTCTCGGGCCTTTATTCATTAGGCGGCTCGCCCGATGTAGCGGTCATTGAAACGCTGATTAACTTTGATGAAAGCCTACTTGAGTACACCTACGAGGGTGTTCCTGACATTCGCGTGATTGTCTTTAAAGGCTATCCGGTGATGGCCATGATGCGCCTCTCCACGGCGGCATCCGATGGCAAAGCTAACCTTCACCAAGGGGCTGTCGGGGTTGGCTTGAATATCGCCACTGGAGCAGCGCTACGGGGTGTGCAGTTTGACCGCCCTTGCTATAGCCACCCCGATACGGGGCATGACCTGGCAAGCCTTGTCGTGCCCCAGTGGGAAACTCTCCTTCACCTGGCGGCAGGCTGCTACGAGATGACCGGCCTTGGCTACCTGGGGACCGATATGGTGTTGGACCGTAAACACGGGCCAATGCTACTGGAGCTCAACGCCCGCCCCGGCTTGGCAATTCAAATGACCAACGGTGAGGGACTACGTCGCCGGCTGGACTTGATTGAGCGTCAGCCTGATAACGTGCCGGTGGCTAAGCGCGTAGCGTTCGCCCAGCACCATTTTGCGCGTAAAAGCGAGCTGGTCGATAACCCTGACACACCCTCGGCAACGGCGTAGACTACACGCGAGACGTTCAACGAGTTATCTAATGACTGAAGCGAATACGCTATTGCAGCAAGCAGAATCTCAGTGTCACACGCGGGGCGTTCGGTTTACCCCGATACGCCGCCGGGTACTTGAGCTTATCGCAGAAAACGGTGGCGGCCTCAAAGCATATGATCTGCTGGATCAGCTCTCCACTGAGCATGCCGCTGCCCGCCCGCCTACTGTCTATCGCGCGCTGGAATTTCTGATCGAACAGGGGCTGGTGCATCGCATTGAATCGCAAAATGCCTATGTGGCTTGCGCATGCCCAGAGCACGCCCATGGCTTCCAGCTACTTATCTGCCGCCAGTGCGGCTACGTCGAAGAGCTGCACCTTGATGAAATTAGCGATCAGCTTGCCGCCCTGGCCCAGCGCCAAGGCTTCAACGTTGAGCGCCAAACGATTGAGCTTCAGGGCTTATGTCAAGCATGCCGATCCGTGAGTAATGCCTAATGTCCCAATTTGATGAACTCGCCCCTCAACAGCTTTTTAAGGCGTTAGAGTCAGCGACCACAACAACCTCCCTGCCCAAGCTTGCAACGCTACTAGATGCCGTTCGCTTTAATGAAGACGGCCTGATTCCCGCCATTGCCCAGCAACATGATACGGGCGAAGTACTGATGATGGCGTGGATGAACCGAGAAGCCCTGGAAGAGACGCTGACAACGCAGCGAGTTTGCTACTTCTCACGCTCGCGCCAAAAGCTATGGCGCAAAGGTGAGACATCTGGCCAGCAACAGCGCCTTAAAAGCGCAGCGCTAGATTGCGATGGGGATACGCTGCTGGTTCAGGTGGAGCAAACTGGTCCCGCGTGCCATACCGGCCGTCGCAGCTGCTTTTATGTGTCGCTCGGTGCAGACAGCGCCAAGATTACCAGCGAGCCGCTGATTGATCCGGCCACGCTATACGGCAAAAAAGCGCCGTGAAAAATTGGCTGTTCGCCATTAAACAGGTTTTTCTTAAGCTGCTAACAGCAGTGATGGTAGGCTGTATTCGCGTTTACCAATACACCATCAGCCCACTGCTTGGCCCTCGCTGCCGTTTCTGGCCAAGCTGCTCTTCCTATACCATCGAGGCCATCCAGGTGCACGGCCCTTTCAAAGGCGGCTGGATGGCCGTCAAACGCATTGTGAAATGCCACCCAGGCAGCCCAGGCGGCATGGATCCGGTGCCCGGTGGGCGCAGCGAAGCGCTCTGCCGTGAAGATGACGACCGCCCTGCTGAGTGTTGCCGCTCAACCTCCTGCCGCCACTAACGTTTATCCTTGCTTAGCCACCTGATAGATACGCTCTAACATAGCGTGCAGGCCGTTACTGCGCGTGGGTGAAAGGTGCTTATCAAGCCCGAGATCTTTCAAGAAATGCGGCTCGGTCTGATTGATCTCTTCGGCTGTGCGCTCACTGTAGATACGCAGCAACACGGCAATTAGCCCTGATACGATGGCAGCATCCGATGTAGCCTTGAACACCAGTTTGTCGCCTGCCTGTTCATGGCACATCCACACGTTGGATTGGCAGCCTTGGATTTTATATTCTTCCGTGCGACGCTCCTCCGGAAAGTCAGGCAGCTGCTTTCCCATATCAATAATGTACTGATAACGGTCCATCCAGTTATCAAACATCTCAAACTCTTCGACCAGCTCCTGTTGGGCTAGCTCTGCGCCTGAAGTTGCCATGGCGTATCCTTTGCGTTGATGAATCACAGTCGCGGCTATTATAACGTTTCAGCCCCTGCTTTTGGGGGCGTTTTCAAGCGGTGGCGCTGCTGCTCTTGATGCCACTCATCGGCTTCGGTGTGCAAATAACGGCTGGTGGTATCTAGCTTGGCATGGCGAGCGCTTTCCGCTAAGTAACGCAGGCTAACGCCGGATTGGGCTTGATGAGTGATCGCCGTATGCCTCAGCCAGTGAGGCGTTGCTCGGCGAAGCGCATTCACATACGCAGGCTTACCGCCCTCCTCTTCTAGCACATCAGCGGCCTTGGCAAAGGTTTCCTTAATCAATCGGTAAAGCTGGTTATCGCTAATGCCTCGGCGTTTATCCAGCGCACGAATGATTGGCGCTGGCTCGTGGTAGCTTGGCAGTGCCTTTAGCCCTAGCGCTGCCCGCCATGTTTTCAAACTCTCCAGCATGTCATCAGGCACCGGTATACGAGCCTGTTTACTACCCTTGCCTATCACACTCCACCACCAGCGCCCCTCCACCTCATGAAAGTCATCCATTTGGGCGCTGGCCATCTCACTAATACGTGGAGCCAATAAATAGGCAAAGCTAAAGATGAAACGTCGACGCGCATCCTCGTACATGAGGCGAGCATCGTTACTGCTCAAAGGCTGGTTTAACCACTGCCAAAACCAGGCCCACAGCGGTTGCTCCAGATAGCGCTCTACGGCCTGCGACTGATTATTCATCCGTCGTGCTTTGTCGCGCATCAGCACAAAGGGGTTATGCCCAACCCACCCTGCCTCTACCAGCCAGCTAAATAAGCCCTGAAGAATAATCAAGCTCTGCCGGCGACTAGTGGGCGACAGTCCGTTTCTAAATGGCCGCCACTCAGGATGCTCCCTTGGTTTTGAAGGCCCCACCCACGCTGCCCGCGGCTGAGGGTCTTCTAGAAAAGCTTCAAACTGGCGCAGCGCCTCGCGGTTCATATCACATAAGCCTTTCCCTTGGCTGGCAAGCCAAAGCAGCAGTCTCTCCGCTTCTCGGCGGTAGCTTTTTAGCGTTTGCGGGCTGTCACGGTACTCCGCCAGCCATAGCCACACGGCTTGGTAGTCATTTTCCGCCTCGATTCGCGGGTACTGAGTAGACGCGAGGACAGATTGGCTTGTTGGCCAGTGCTCCTCCTCTATCAGGCTTGGCATTTCAGCGCTCTCTTCGTCGTTATTCAATGGGTTAAGTGTGGCGCTACGCCTTATAAAATTCAAGATAATGGGCGTAATCTTGAATTCATACACTATAAGATAAATAATATTACGTTTTATGTATTACGTAATTATTGTGTTTTTCAGACACAACCACGACAATAGCGCTCTCTAACTGCAAAGGATGACGACCATGGCACGCAGCGGAATTCAGTACAGTGACGTCCAGCACGCGATTGATACGCTGCTGGCCCGCGGGGACACACCCAGCGTGCAGCGCATCCGAGAAGTGCTCGGCACCGGTAGTTTTACGACCATCAGTGAGCATTTCCGCTTATGGCGTACCGAGCGTGAGCAGAACCGGGATGTACCGCCCCCCAAAGGCGTGCCTGAAGTAGTCGTTAATGTCGCAAGCGAGCTATGGCGCGAGGCCCAAGACGTCGCTAACCAAGCGCTGGTTCACTACCGTGAAGATGCCAATCGCCAAGTAGAAAGCGCTCAACAGGCAGCTGCCGAGGCTCGACAGCAGGCGGCAAACGCCGAGCAGCGTGAAAGCGCACTGGCTGCTCACTTTCGCCAGACCGAAGAGCGCCTTGAAACACTTAATCGAGAGCTGGCAGAGAGCCAAGCCAATGAGCGCCACTGGCAGCAACAAGCAGAAAAGCTCCACCAGGAAGCTGCCCAACACCGCCATCAGCTAGACCAAACCCAGCAAGCGTTAAAAGAAGCGCAAACGCATTACAGTGAAAAGCTCGAAGAGCAGCAGAGGAGTTGGGAGCAGCGCTTAGCCCAAGAAGAGCAGCGCAACGAGGCATCAGAAGGAAAGTTGATGGCGCTATTGGATACGTTACGACAAGAACGCGCCCAGGAAGAGAGAGCGCTGCAGAAGCGCCTACAGCAGTGGGAGCAACGAGCAGATGCGCTGAGCCATGAGCTGAAGCAAAAAAATGACGCTCTTCAGGGTTATCAGCAAGAGTGTAGCTTGCTCAAGCAGCGCATCACCGAGCTTGAGCGCCAAAACGGTGAGCTGCATACCCATCGCAGCACGCTCGAAGAGTCGCTAGAGAAAGCGCACAAAGCACTGGAAACTCAGCAGCAGCAAACGCGAGACAGTGAGCACTGGCAAGAGCAGCTATGGCAGCGCATGGCTTCCTTGCAAGCGCAGCTGGCAGACCTGCCCAGCACGCTCGCCAGTAGCAGTGACGACACACCAGAGACAAAAAAGCCATCCCGATAACGGGATGGCCAATAGTGGTTAGGGCATTAAAAGATTAGGAGTAGCCGTCCAGTCGGTTAAGACTTACTGGGCTCACCGCTCTGCTCATCGGGTAACTCCCAAGTGCCCTTTTCGGTCCATGGATCGTTTTCCGGAAACTCTTCGATATTGATTTCTGGCTCATCGTAGTCGGGCTGGAAGCGCAAATCGTAGTGCGCCGCCCTAACCATAGAAACCATCAGCAGCATGGAAATCAACAGCAGCGGCACACCGCTCACAATGCTAGCGGTCTGTAGTGTTTGCAGCCCTCCTAAGAACAGCAGAGACATTGGTAGCAGGGACAGCGTGAAGGCCCAAAACAGGCGGTGCCACCGCGATGGCTCTTTATCGAGCTTCTTTTCTGCGGCAGAAGAGAGAATGTAGGCAATCGAATCAAAGGTAGTGGCAGTGAAAATAGACAGCAGAATCACCACTGCTAACGTCACCAGCCAAGAGAGCGGCAGTTGGCTCAGCACCGCATAAAAGGCCGCATTAGCTGACTGATCGTTCATCACCTGGATAACGTCCAGCGTGCTTGAAAGCTGTAGGTAAAGGCCATAGTTGCCCAGGATGATGAAAAACAGCGCACAGCCCAGTGAGCCAAAGAAAATCGATCCGGCCACCATGGTTTTGATGCGGCGCCCTTTCGAAATGCGCGCAATAAACAGACCCACGGTTGGCGCAAATACCAACCACCAAGCCCAATAAAAAATCGTCCAGGATTGATGGAAACCGGTGTCTTCGAAGCCATTCAGATCACCGAAAGGCTCTGTCCACGTCGCCATTTGAACCAGGTTGCTGAGCATTAAGCCGATGGAGTTTAGGCCAGTATCCAAAATAAAGACGGTAGGCCCCATCACCAAGACAAACAGCAGCACGGCTAAACCAAGCCACATATTGATATCAGACAGCATCTCGATGCCGCCCTTCAAACCGCGCCATGCACTTACCGCAAAGATCGCCGTAGTGCCTACCAGTACCGCAATTTGGCTGGTGGCATTAGGGGTGAAGGAGAACAGACCACCCAGCCCTTCATTGATCAGCGGTACCAGAATACCTAGCGACGTTGCGCCGCCGCCCAGCATGCCAAAAACAAATAGAATATCAATGATGTTGCCCAGCCAGCTTCTAGCCAGCTTCTCACCTAGCGCGGGGCGAATGGCTTCACTGATGCGCAGCACTTTATGTTTACGCACATGCAGGAAGTAAGCCATGGGCAGTGCGGGTACAAGGTAGATCGACCAAGCAATAGGGCCCCAGTGGAACATACCGTAAGTCGCTGCCCATGCGGTTGCCTCTTCAGAGAAAGGCTCCACATGAAAGGGAGGGCTCTGCAGGTAGTACATCCACTCGACCATACCCCAGAACACAACCGCCCCGCCGATGCCTGCTGCGAACAACATCGCACCCCAGGAGAGCAGCGAAAACTCCGGCTCGGCGTCTACATCGCCCAGTTTGATTTGCCCTATATCGCTAAACACGATGTAGAACATAAAGCCCAGCGAAGCGACGCCCATGGCGAGATAGAGCACGCCAAAGTTAGTGGTCACGAAGCTTTGCGCTGCCATCACCCAGACGCGCCCCATCTCTGGAAACAGTATGAGCGGAAGCGTCACTGCAAGTAACAGGCCCAAAGACCCAAAAAAGATAGGTTTATGGATATTAGAAAACACAGATGAGCGTTTAATGGCCGTCTCTCCATGGCACTTTGTTGGGAATTCTCTTGCTATAACGGCTTAGAGAATAGCTTTACAATAGTGTTACATGGAATAAACGTTGACTGCCAGCAGCGGCTTCTATCGTCGATCGTTTTTGCATATAAAAGCGCACCACAAAAAAGCCCAGCAGAGTGACCTGCTGGGCTTTTGCGACGCTAGCTTAAAGTATCTGAATAATGCTTTAGCGGTAATAAGCGTTTGTCGTGTCGGTATGGTCAGTCACATCACGGATGCCTGCCAGTTCGGGGATACGATCCATCAGCGTTTTCTCTACGCCATCTTTAAGCGTGAGATCCACCGCTGCGCACCCCTGACAACCGCCGCCGAACGCTAGAATCGCCACGCGGTCTTCTGTCAGCTCGACGAGCTTAATCTCGCCACCATGAGCCGCCAATCCAGGATTGATTTCACTGTAGAGCGTATAGTTGATACGGTCTTCCAGCGGGCTGTCGGCATTCACCTTGGGCATTTTAGCGTTGGGTGCTTTAATCGTCAGCTGTCCGCCCATACGGTCGGCATTAAAGTCGACAACCGCTTCCTCTAAAAACGCCAAGCTGTTTTTGTCGAGAAATACACCAATTTTCTCAAGCTCAAGCTTAACGTCGGTGGGCTCTTCTTCCCCAGGACGGCAATAGGCTAAGCAGGTTTCTGCATAGGGCGTGCCGGGCTGAGTGATGAAGATACGGACAGCGATGCCTTCAACGTTCTGCTTTTCCAGCAGTTCCGCTAAGTAGTCTTGCGCACTGTCGGTAATGTTAATGCCGGGCGCTTCGATAGTCGTGGTCATAAGGGATGTTATCCTCCCGTGGTAGTGGCAGTGCCACTTCACATGTCATTTATGCCTATGGTAAGCAAAACCGCGTGCCGACACAATCCCGAGTGTTTTAGTCGGCTATTGCTCTCGCCTATGAGTGCGGCTAATAAGGATGCTGCAATAACTTCACGCCCACGCTTGCTGCCCTATGGGGCGCCCTTTGGTATGATAGCCGCCGCTCAACTAATGACGACGACGATAAAAATATCCTTTCTGACTGAGACGCTGGAGATTTCCCCCTGCCATGGCTGCTAGTGATTTGACTGCTTCCCTCACCCAACGCCTTGCCCAACGCATCCTGATTCTGGATGGCGGCATGGGCACCATGCTGCAGAATGCCCAGCTCAGCGAGGATGATTTCCGCGGTGAACGTTTCCGCGATTGGCCGTCGGATTTAAAAGGTAATAATGACCTGCTAGCGCTGACCTGCCCGGATGTCGTCGCGCGTATTCACCGCGATTATTTGGAAGCTGGCGCGGATATCCTGGAAACCAACACGTTTAACAGCACCCGGTTATCCCAGGCCGACTATGGCATGGAAGACCTGGTGCCCGAGCTTAACCGTGAATCGGCACGCTTGGCACGCGAAGTATGCGATGCGGTTGCCGCCGAGACCGATATCCCACGTTACGTGGCCGGGGTGCTAGGCCCAACGTCACGCACGGCATCACTCTCTCCAGACGTTAACGACCCCGCAAAACGTAACGTGACGTTTGATGAGCTGCGGGAAAACTACTACGAAGCCGCTAATGCGCTGATCGAAGGTGGTGCCGATCTCATCATGATCGAAACTATCTTTGACACACTCAATGCTAAAGCCGCGATTTATGCGCTTGAAGAGCTGTTTGAGGATCTTGGCCGCCGCCTTCCGGTGATGATCTCCGGCACGATTACCGATGCCTCCGGGCGCACGCTTTCCGGGCAAACCACAGAAGCCTTCTGGAACTCCGTGCGTCATGCCAACCCGCTCTCTGTGGGTTTGAACTGTGCGTTGGGTGCTGAAGAGCTCCGACCCTATTTAGAAGAGCTCTCCACCAAAGCCGATACGTTTGTGTCTGCTCACCCCAATGCGGGCTTGCCCAATGAGTTTGGTGAGTACGACCAAACACCTGAAGAGATGGCCGCCATCGTCAGCGAGTTTGCCCAGAGCGGTTTAGTCAACATTATTGGTGGCTGCTGCGGGTCAACGCCTGAACATATCCGTGCCATTACCGATGCCGTGCGCTCTATGGCGCCCCGCAAAATACCCGAGCGCAGCAAAGCGTGCCGCCTGTCAGGTCTTGAGCCGTTTAATATCGAAGCCGACTCCCTGTTTGTTAACGTTGGTGAACGTACCAACGTGACCGGGTCGGCACGTTTTAAGCGCTTGATCGTTGAAGAAGATTTCACCACGGCGCTGGAAGTGGCCCTAGAGCAGGTTGAGAACGGCGCGCAAATTATCGACATCAACATGGATGAGGGCATGTTGGAGTCGAAGGAAGCCATGGTACGCTTCCTGAACTTGATTGCGGGCGAGCCGGACATTGCCCGCGTGCCTATCATGATCGACTCCTCAAAGTGGGACATCATCGAAGCGGGCCTGAAGTGCGTTCAGGGCAAGGCCGTTGTTAACTCTATCTCTCTGAAAGAGGGTGAAGCCGCCTTCCGCGAGCAGGCCACGAAATGTCGCCGCTTCGGTGCCGCCATTGTTGTTATGGCCTTTGACGAAGAGGGCCAGGCCGATACCTTTGCCCGCAAAACTGAAATCTGCGAGCGCGCTTACCGGCTGTTAGTGGACGAAATTGGCTTCCCGCCGGAAGACATCATCTTCGACCCGAATATTTTCGCCATCGCCACGGGTATCGAAGAGCACAACAACTACGCCGTCGATTTTATCGAAGCCACCCAGTGGATTCGTGAGCACCTGCCCCATGCCATGATTTCCGGCGGTGTTTCCAACGTGTCGTTCTCGTTCCGGGGTAACAACCCTGTTCGCGAAGCGATCCATTCGGTGTTCCTCTACCACGCCATTCGTGCAGGCCTCACCATGGGCATCGTCAACGCGGGTCAGCTCGCAGTCTATGATGACCTGCCCACCGAGCTGCGTGAAGCCGTCGAAGACGTCGTGCTCAATCGCCGCAGCGACGGCACCGAGCGATTGCTGGAGATCGCCGATCAGTACAAGGGCGACGGCAGCGGCGCCGCCAAGAAAGAGGATCTCGAGTGGCGCAGTTGGCCGGTCAACAAGCGTATCGAGCATGCGCTGGTGAAAGGGGTCACCGCATACATCGAAGAGGATACCGAGGAAGCCCGAGCCCAGGCGGCCCGTCCTATCGAGGTGATCGAAGGCCCGCTGATGGACGGCATGAACGTGGTGGGCGACCTGTTTGGCGCTGGCAAAATGTTTCTGCCCCAGGTGGTCAAGTCGGCTCGCGTTATGAAACAGGCCGTGGCCTACCTGATTCCCTATATCGAAGCGGAAAAGAGCGAAGACACCCAGGCCAAAGGCAAAATTGTCATGGCTACCGTCAAGGGTGATGTACACGACATCGGTAAAAATATCGTCGGTGTCGTGCTGCAGTGTAATAACTACGAAGTGATTGACCTTGGCGTGATGGTGCCCACCGAAAAAATCCTCCAGGCAGCCATTGAACACAAAGCCGACATCATCGGCCTTTCCGGGCTGATCACCCCGTCGCTGGATGAGATGGTGCACGTGGCCAAAGAGATGCAGCGCCGCGGTATGAACCTGCCGCTGCTGATTGGCGGTGCCACCACCTCAAAAGCGCACACGGCAGTTAAAATCGAACCGCAGTACGAGCACCCCGTTATTTACGTGACGGATGCTTCCCGTGCGGTAGGCGTGGCCGGTAAGTTGCTAGCCCCCAATTTGAAGTCGGCCTACGTGGCCGAGATCCGTGAAGAGTACGAAAAAGTACGCGAGCGCAACGCCAAACGCCGCCCCAAAGCGGCAGACCTGGATTACACCCAGGCGCGTAAACGACGCTTCCGCACCGACTGGGCGAACCATACGCCTGCCAAGCCGAATACCTTGGGCCTGATGACCTTCGACGATTACGACCTGGAAGAACTGGTTGAGCGTATCGACTGGACCCCCTTCTTCATGAGTTGGCAGCTTGCCGGGAAGTACCCAAAAATCCTCAATGACGAAGTGGTGGGCGAAGCCGCCCAGAGCCTGTTTGCCGATGCACAAGTGATGCTGCGCAAATTGATCGATGAACAGCGCGTGCATGCCCGCGGGGTCATTGGTTTATGGCCCGCCAACAGCGTGGATGACGACGTGATCGAGGTCTACGCCGATGAGAGTCGCACCAAGGTTATCGAGCGTTTGCACCACATCCGTCAGCAAACCACTAAAGGCCGTGACGGTATCTGCTACAGCCTGGCTGATTTCATCGCCCCCAAAGAGAGCGGCAAACCCGACTGGATTGGGGGCTTTGCGGTGACCACCGGACATGGCGTGGATGAACTCTCCAAAGCCTACGAGGCCGCCGGTGACGATTACAACGCCATCATGGTACAGGCGCTGACCGATCGGCTAGCCGAAGCCTTTGCCGAGCGCATGCACGAGCGGGTGCGTAAAGAGTTTTGGGGCTACGTGCCCGAAGAGGCGCTGGATAACGATGCGCTGATTGCCGAGAAATATCAGGGTATTCGCCCTGCCCCCGGCTATCCTGCGTGCCCTGACCATACTGAAAAAGCGACGTTGTTCCGCCTGTTAAACGCCACGGAGAATACTGGCCTGACGCTCACGGAAAACTTTGCCATGTGGCCAGCGGCCGCCGTGTCGGGCTGGTACTTTGCGCACCCCCAGTCGAAGTACTTCTCTACCGGCAAGATTACTCGCGACCAAGTCGAAGCGCTGGCTGAGCGTAAGCAGATGCCGCTGGAGGAGATGGAGCGCTGGCTGTCGCCGATACTCTCTTACGACCCTAGCTAAACCAGTCTAGCGTATGTCGCCGGTGGTTCGTCGTCAGGGAAGGGTCATGCGCTTGGCCTTCCCCATTATGTTGGGCATGCTCTCCCAGAGCGTGCTCAACCTTATTGATGCTGCTCTGGTAGGTCACTTAGGCCAGGAAGCACTGGCGGGGGTCGGTATCGGCGGCTATGCCATGTTTATGATGACGGCACTGGTTTTCGGGCTCTCCTCCAGCGTGCAGTCGCAAACCGCCCATGCTTCAGGTGCTGAAAAAGCCTGCACTGCCCAGCCGCTTCGCGCTGGCTTAATGATTGGCTTAGCCATTGGTGTGCCGCTCTCTTGCCTTGCTTGGTGGCAAACGCCCGCCCTCATTCAACTGATGGCACCTTCGGATGCAGTGACTCAGATCGCCCTTGAGTACTTCCGCTGGCGCGTTGTAGCGCTCACGGTGATTGCACTGACTCTTTGCCTGCGCGGCTACTGGAATGGATTGCAACAAACGCACCTTTATCTGCGTATTATCGTGTTCGTGCATGTTGTGAACGTCGCCCTCAGCGCGGCGCTGATTTACGGTATTGGGGGGTTACCAGCATTAGGCGTGAACGGCGCCGCTATCGGCACCACTCTGTCGCTTCTGCTCGGGTTATTCATCTGGGCTGTCATTACGTGGCGGCAAAGCCCCCCGCTTACTCGCCTCTTGCCTTCATGGCATGGCGTGAAGGTTACTCTGAAGCTCGCGCTTCCCCACTCGCTACAGCAGTTATGGTTTGCCGCAGGCTACATGGTGCTGTTTTGGCTGCTGGGCCAGTTGGGTACATCCAGCGTGGCCGTGGGCCATGTGCTGGTGAATTTATCTCTCTTACTGATTTTGCCTGGGGTCGGCGTTGGCATGGCCGCCATGAGCCTTGTAGGCGAGGCCCTAGGCCGTGACGATCAGCAGGCCGCCCACCGCTGGGGCATTGACGCCTTAAGTGTTGCCGGTATGCTGCTGACTGTTTTAGCGTTACCCATGCTTGTTATACCCGAGCCCATTTTAAGCATCTTCTTTACCGATGAGTCGCTGGTGCAGCTGGGGAGACTGCCGCTGCAAATCACCGGCTTGATGATTGTGCTTGATGCTGCCGCGCTGGTGCTGGCGCAGGCATTAATGGGCGCAGGTGCGCAGCGTACCGTCATGCTGCTGACGCTGGGCATGCAGTGGCTACTCTTTTTGCCGCTGGCCTGGTGGGTGGGCATTTGGCTTGGCTACGGCCTTGCCGGTGTATGGTTGACGCAGCTATTTTACCGGTTGCTCAACTCCAGCAGCTTTTTGTGGGTATGGCAGCGACGCCGCTGGCTAGCCCACGGCTTTAAAATTGAAGCTTCTAAATAGCATTTAACGATAAAAAGATAATTATATATTCTTTTGTAGAATATGACGCCCGCGTTAAGGTGACGGCACATTACCGTCCGTCTCGACGTGACCATTTCGCTTTTAGCAGGATCGTGCCCCATGTACCGTTATGATATTCACGACCAAACGCTGGTTGACGAGCGCGTAGCTCAGTTCCGCGATCAGATGGAACGCTACCAAGCTGGACGTTTGGGAGAAGAAGAGTTTCGCCCGCTACGGCTGCAAAACGGCCTGTATATTCAAAAGCACGCGCCGATGCTGCGCATTGCCATCCCTTACGGGATGCTAGCAGGCGCCCAACTGCGTGCACTGGCCGATATCACCCGCCGCTACGACCGCGGCTACGGTCATTTTACGACGCGCCAAAACCTGCAGCTCAACTGGCCTGCGCTGGAAGACGTGCCAGATATCTTAGCTGAGCTGGCCAAAGTACAGATGCACGCTATTCAAACCAGCGGCAACTGCATTCGTAACACCACTAGCGACCAGTTTGCTGGTATTGCCAACGATGAAGTGGAAGACCCACGCCCCTGGTGCGAGCTTATTCGTCAATGGTCGACCCTACACCCAGAGTTCGCCTACCTGCCACGCAAATTCAAAATTGCCGTGAGCGGTGCTGCCCAAGATCGCGCGGCTATTCAAGTGCACGATATTGGCCTGCGCCTGTGGCGCAACGATGACGGCGAGCTGCGCATTAAAGTGCTGGCCGGTGGTGGTCTGGGCCGCACGCCCATGATTGGCGATGTGGTGCGCGAAGACCTGCCCTGGCAGCACCTGCTGACGTATCTTGAAGCCTGCGTACGGGTTTACAACCAGTTCGGCCGCCGGGACAACAAGTTCAAGGCGCGCATTAAGATATTGGTGAAAGCGCTAGGCATTGAAGAATTCCGCCGCCGGGTTGATGAAGAGTGGGCCTACCTGAAAGATGGCCCGCAGACCCTTAACCAAGCAGCGGTCGAGGCAGCCAAGGCACACTTCCCTGAACCCGACCGTCGCCCGGTAGCAGCGAGCGCCACGGAAGATTTCGACAAGCTACGCAGTGAAAACCGCAGCTTTGCGCGCTTTGTGACCAATAACGTGACCGACCACAAAGTGCCGGGCTACAAAGCCGTCACGCTGTCGCTGAAGCGCCGTGAGCACGCACCGGGGGATGTCACCGCCGACCAGATGGAAGCCGTTGCTGATTTGGCTGACCGCTACAGCTTTGGTGAAGTGCGTGTTACTCACGAGCAGAACTTGGTGCTATCAGATGTGCCGGTTGACGAGCTAGAAGCGCTGTGGAAAGAGCTGGACGCACTCGGCATGGCCAACCCCACTGTTGGCACGCTGAACGACATCATCTGCTGCCCCGGTGGCGACTACTGCGCCCTTGCCAATGCGGTCTCTATTCCAATTGCCCAGGCGCTTCAAGAGCGGTTTGAAGACTTAGATTTCCTCTATGACCTTGGCCCGCTGGACCTGAACATTTCAGGTTGCATGAACGCCTGTGGTCACCACCACGTCGGCCACATTGGTATTTTGGGGGTCGATAAGAAAGGCGAAGAGTACTACCAAATCTCGATTGGCGGTAACTCCACCGATGATGCCTCTCTGGGTAAAATCTTGGGCCCCTCTTTCTTCCGTGAAGACGTGCCGGGCGTGGTTGAGAAAGTGCTGGAAGTCTACGTGGCCGAGCGTCACGAAGATGAGCGTTTCTTGGATACTTATCGCCGCATTGGCCTAAAACCCTTTAAGGAGCGTGTTTATGCCCAGCAATGACACCCAAACCGAAGTGGTTGAACAAACCCCGGTTCATGTAGATCATTTAATTGAAAACGGTAAGCTGGCCGCTGAAAACGCCTGGTGTGTCTCATACGATGCCGAGGCGCTACCCGAGCAGCGCCCTGCGTTTGTTCCACTGGCGCTATGGCAGGCGAACCAGGACGATAACGAACTCGCCCCTCTGCTCACGAGTGACACTGAACTCACTACCGAGCTTGGCAGCACGTTGAAAGGCGCTTCTGCCATTGCTGTAGACTTTCCGGCATTCACCGATGGTCGCGGCTACACCATCGCTCGCCTGCTGCGCGAGCGTTATGGCTATACAGGCGAAATTCGTGCGGTTGGCGATGTGCTAGTGGATCAGTTGGATTACATGCGCCGCTGTGGTTTCTCCACCATGGCACTGCGTGATGACCAGCATCCAGAAGATGCCCTTCGCGCTCTGAACGCCTTTAGCGTACGTTACCAAACCGACGTTAAAGAGCGCCAAGCGCTATTTGAAAAGCGTTTAACGGCTAGCCATTAAACCGCTCTACTGCACTACAAACGCCGACAGGGGCCAGCCCTTGTCGGTGTTTTTGGTTTAACCACGCCGTTTCTGCTGGCGCTCGCGATTATTGGCTTTGGCGCGATCACTTTTACGCAGCATCACCCAGGTTGCGCCTAATCCCCCTTCCGAGGGCTGAGCCGATACATAGGCTTGCACCTCATCAAACTGAGTGAGCCACTTGGCAATATAAGAGCGTAGTACGTTGGCCGGGCTATCCAGCTCCCGCCCACGGCCGTGAACGATTAATACCGAGCGCAGGTCGTGCGCATAGGCCTCTTGGATGAAGGGAAACAGCATTCGCCGGCACTCTGCCAGCGGGCGCCGTAGCATGTGCAGTTGCGCCTGCACACTGTAGCCACCGTGCTTTAATTTATCGACGACCCCTTGTTGAATGCCCTCTCGGCGAAACTCAATAGGATCAAACGGGGGCAGCAGATCAACAAAGTCGTCGGATAAAAAATTACGCTCATCTAAGCGCTCTGCAGCGCTTTCACGTCTGGCCAGCTGGGCTTCTGAGGGCCGTTGACGTTGGGGGCCTGTGTCTGCACGGTTACGCTGGGGAAGTGGCTTCACATCGCCAACGAGTGCGCGGAAATCCATCTCATCACGAAGTGACTGGCTCATAACAGGCTCCTCCGATAGGGTCCGATGCTTAGTCTAATGCCTAAGCGACGATGCTTATCGTAGCAAAATCACCGACACTGCTTAAGACTTGTCTTACGGCGGTCAGTTCTTCACCCTAGATAGCCATTCGTTGCCTAGGACATCAGCATGATTTGGTTAAAGCGGTTAGTGGTAGTCTCGCTACTCTGCCTAATGGGAGTGGCCACTTGGCTATGGTTGACCATGCTTAGCCCATGGTTCTACGAACGCCCGGAAGAGCTGCCGGACATCGAACAGCGCACGCACCAGGTCTTTGTTTATGGCACGCTACGTTACTTGCCCATTCGATGGGTGGTGATGGGCACCTCAGGCTCGCCTAAGCCTGCGCGCCTAGACGGATTTGAACGCCAAGGGCTGGATCTTTCCCGCAACGCAGATAGTCATGTCGATGGCCTACTGCTGACCGTTTCGCCCGAGGCCTTGCAGCGGCTGGACCGCTACGAGCGGCTGGGCATTCGCTATGAACGCGTTGAACAGACACTCGCGGATGGTAGTACTGCCTGGGTATACGTGCGACTCCCCATGGTAAGTGAGCTCGACATCCACCCTCCTGCCCACCGGATAGCTCTGGTAACATACGACTAGTTTTTTGTGGCCGTAGAGTCCCACCGACGGTCGCCACCCCTACTGTTTAGGACACGCCATGAGTGAAGTCACGCCGTACGTATTAATTCTGTATTACTCCCGTTCAGGAGCCACTGCAGACATGGCACGCCAACTAGCTGCGGGCGTTGAAAGCATCCCTGGTATTGAGGCGCGCTTGCGCACCGTGCCAGCAGTGTCACCAACCTGTGAAGCGGTGGATCCAGAGATCCCAGAGGAAGGGGCTGTTTATGCAGACCTGGATGACTTGCGCCACTGCAGCGCGCTAGCGTTAGGTAGTCCGACGCGGTTTGGCAATATGGCAGCACCGTTAAAGTATTTTCTCGACACCACCAGTAGCCTCTGGATGAACGGTGCGTTAATTGATAAACCCGCCAGCGCCTTCACCTCCACGTCCAGCTTGCATGGCGGCCAAGAAAGCACGCTATTGACGATGCTGGTACCGCTACTCCATCACGGCATGGTGTATGCGGGCATTCCCTACAGTGAAACCGAGCTGCTGAACACTCAGCACGGCGGCACGCCTTACGGGGCTAGCCATGTGGCAGGGGCGCGCAGTGATCGCCCGGTAGACGAGCGCGAACGGGTTCTGTGCAAGGCACAAGGTAAACGGCTCGCGAAACTAGCGCTGGCAATGCACAAGATGCGCCTGGAGGAAGCACCATGAGGCAGTGGTTAGAGGGGCTTGAGGAGAAACACGGGCTCGATAAATTAACCCGACAAGCACGACAGTTAGTAATCATCAGCTTTGTGCTGCTACTAGTGCTAGTGATTTATCGAGGCTTCTTTGTACAGGGCGATACGTTTAACTGGCGGCCAGTCGTGGCGTTTGTGCTTCCACTGGTACTGTTCTTGCCGTCTATTATTGGCCAGCGGGCTCGTGGGCACGCCTGGCTTGCGTTCGTTAGCCTACTCTACTTTACCCAAGGCGTTATGTTAGCCACGCTGCCGGGGCAAGGCATGCGCGGCGTGCTGGAGGCCTTAGTAGCCCTGGCGCTGTTTACGGGCTGCATGGGCTATGCGCGCTTTCGTAGCCGCCAGCAGCGCCTTAACGGCTAATAAAACCAGAGCCAGCCACTCACGCCTGCTGCTACCAGCAACGCGCCAATCGCATAGCGCTTTTGTGCCCGGTAAGCGGCAGGCTTTTCATCGGCTGGCACGTTTGAAAAATGCTTCACACCCGTCAGCATAGCGGGCACTAAGCGTTCGCCCTGCATGGTATGCCAAACCAAACCCACCAGATGTAAACCAATCAATATCAGCAACAGGTCGCTATTCAACGAATGCAGCCGGGCTAGAACATCACCTACTGCAGGGCCCAAAAGCCCATAAAGCGGCGCCTGAAAGAAAATATCGTCGCTCAGAAATAGTCCGCTGAGCGCTTGAAAACCCAGTGACACTAGTAGTAGCACCACCATCCACCCGCCTACCGGGTTATGGCTTGCATAGTGCGATGCACGCCGTGTCATCAGCGCTTTGGCGTACCCGGCCGTCTTCTTCGGGCCGTATAAAAAAGTGCTAAACCGAGCGTAGGGCGAGCCTACCAACCCCCAAATAAAACGAAATACCAACAGGCCAATAATGATGTAGCCTGACTGAGCATGCACTTCGATAGGAAATAAAAACGGTTGCCCCGTGGTTTTGGTGGTGTAAAACGAAATTACCACCGCCGCCAACAGGGACCAGTGAAACAAACGAATTAACTTATCCCATACGGCTATGCGTGTCGTGCGACTCTGCATCAAGCTATCCTCTAACGTTATACTGGTAGAGTTTCTCATTTATTGCTGTTTTCTCATAGAACGATTCAGCGCGCCTGCTAACGCTTTGCTACTGCTCTTATCGTTTGCAACCACAAACCGAACAACACTTGAGCTTTATCGGTAGACCAGCGAACATGACAATAATGCAACTTATCACTGCAAGGGAGCTTCACCGATGACACGAAAAATTGCCGACGTCAGGCGTGACTATGAGGGTGGGCGTTTAGAAGAAGCGCAAACCCCAGATAACCCGTTTGTCATGTTTGATGAGTGGTTCAGCTTAGCGCTGGAAAGCGAAGGCAAGGATGGCAATGCCATGACCCTCGCCACGGTGGACAGCCAGGGTCGTCCTCATGCACGCGTTGTGCTGCTTAAGGGATTCGATGAGCAGGGCATGGTGTTTTTCACCAACTACCATAGCTATAAAGGTAGCGAGTTAAACAACGTGCCTTATGCTGCCTTGACGTTCTGGTGGCCCTCCTTATCACGCCAAGTACGCATCGAAGGCCCAGTGGAGCAAGTGTCTGCAGAAGAGTCAGACGAGTATTTTGCCAGCCGCCCGCGCGGCAGCCAGTTAGGGGCTTGGATCGCAACCCAAAGCGTGGTCATTCCAGATCGCAACTGGATTGAGGAGCGTCAAAAGCGCTTTGAACAGGCTTACGAAGGCCAGGATATTCCGCGCCCTATCCATTGGGGCGGCTACCGAGTAAATCCTGAAATGATCGAGTTTTGGCAAGGGCAACCCAGCCGTTTGCACGACCGCCTGCGCTATGAGCGCCGTGATGGCGGTGAGTGGAGCCGGTTCCGTTTAGCGCCCTAATCATCTAGCGCGACATGTCATTCAACAAATGGCCTGCCGGTATTCCAGCAGACCATTTGTTTGAGTGTGGCTTAGGCTTAATCCGGCTGGCTCTCCAAGCGGTGCCGTTGCCACTCGCTGTCGGGTTCGTTTAGCCGTAACACTGCATCAATCACCTGCTCTTCCATGTTGTACCGACAGCGGAAGCCAAGGTGCTTCATCAGTGCCCGCATCGGGTGGTTATCCACCATGATCTTGCCGATCATTTCGAGCGTGCCGATGCTGGTGCAGTAGTCGATCATCTTCTTCATCAGCAGGCTGCCAATGCCCAGCCCCTGAAGATCATCCCGAATGATAATAGAGAACTCAGTGCGGATATTGTCTGGATCATTCCAAACCCTCACCACTCCCAGCATCTCCTTACTGCCATCATCGTGCTGATGCTCGGCAATAAATGCCATTTGCCGGTCATAGTTGATATGCGACAGGATGGAGAGGTCCCGCTGGGTAAGGTTCGACTTGTTGTGGAAGTAGCGAAAACGAATGCTCTCTTCCGATAGCTGGCGGTGGAAGGTAGTAATGAGCGGAGCATCCTCGGCGCGAATAGGCCGCACCTCCACCTGCCAGCCGTTATTGAGTGTGACCCACTCCCTGAGCTCTTCCGGGTAAGGCATGATCGCAAAGCGTGCGGGGTGCCCCAAATCCATCGCAAAATCGACTGCCAGCATGCCGTCACGGTTTAGCAGCAGCGGGTTGAGCTCCAAACCACGCAGATCCGTCAGGTCAGAGGCCATTTGTGACAGCTTAACCAGCAGTTGGCAAAGGTGCTGAATATCTCGCTCGGGGTCGGCAGAGTGCTCACGAATCAATGACGCCGCATGAGTGCGGCCCACTACATCTGAGGCGAGGCTCATATTGAGCGGCGGCAGCGCCACTTGGCGGTCGGCAAGTACGTTAACCTTGTAACCGCCAATACCGAAGACGATCAGCGGCCCAAACACGGGGTCCCGTGTGATGCCTGCACAAATTTGCATAGAGTGTTTGCCACGCTGCATGGGCTGTAAGCAGTACTCACGAATGGCGTGTTCGGGAAATTTCTCTTGTACTTTATCGCCTAACCGCCGCACACCCTCAGCGACTTGCTCCGGCGTTTCCAAGTCTTGCAGCAGCCCAGCGGAAATTTTATGCGGGTGCTTGCGATAGCGATAAGGCCGGCAGTTACCCTCATGAACCACTTTCAGCGCCTTGGGCCCCGGAAAGCGCTCGGCGACCACCAAAGCCTCTTCTGGCGAGTGCACATAGGCGCTGGTGGCGGTAGGAATGCCGTAAGCCTCCAACACTTGCGCGGTTTCAGAGTGGGTGAGTGTCTGCCTGCCCTGCTCTTTTGCCTGCTTGATCAGTGCCCGGCATTCTGCACGTATTTCCGGGCTGGTAGAAAACGGCAGGCTGGGGGGGATTTCATGCAGCAGCGCCTGCACACGCTGGTAATCCACCATGTGCATAAACGCCTTCACTGCCTTTTCAGGCGAGGTATAGGTAGGAATCCCTGCCAGGTTGCAGACATGGCGAGCATTTAGCGCTTCTTTCAAGCCCATCCAGCTAGTGAGTAAATTACGCTTAAAGGTTTTACGGTGATCGATCAGCGCTTGGGCGGTGACCTGGGAAGGCGCTAACCTCGTGGGGGCATGCACTACCAGCACGGCATCCACATTAGGGTCAGCGGTGACGATTTGCAGTGCCTCCACAAAGCGCTCTGGCGTCGCGTTACCGCCTAAGTCCACAGGGTTTTCACCCGGCTTACTCATATCCACTTGGCTTTTATGCAGAGCCGCCTGGGTGTCTGGGCTGAACTCAGCGAGCTTGCCACCCGCGCTAATCAGCTTATCGATGGCCAGCATGGCAGGCCCAAGCCCGTTGGAAACAATCGCCAAACGGTCGCCGTGTAGTGGCTTCATGCGTGATAGCGTCTCCAGCGCATCGAGCATTTCATCCGAATCGTTTACCCGAACCACGCCCGCACGGGCGAAAGCAGCATCGAACACCACGTCGCGATTGGCGATTCCCGGTGTAGGGGGCATGCTGGAAATATCCGACTGCGGCGTGCGGCCACTTTTGATCGCCACCACCAAACGGTTACGGGAAGCATCCCGTACGGAGGTCATAAAGTGCTGGGCATCCGTTACCCGCTCCAGATGCAATAAGATGGCCTGAGCAGGGGAAAACTGGTTCACATAGTCGATCAAATCAGGCAGCAGGACATCAACGCTGTCCCCTACGGTAATCAAATGGGAGAAGCCAACATCGCGACCCGCTGCCCAGTCGATCATCGCGTTGGCCAGCATCCCTGACTGGCCTAGGTAGGCGACCCTGCCGGCTTTAACCGGCTGGCTGGCGTAGGAGGCATTGAGCTTTTTGCCGGGCACAATCAGCCCCATACACTCCGGACCAAGCACACGAATGCCTGACTCCCGGGCAGCTTGCAGCATGCGTTGGCGAATAGAGCCTTTATTGTCCTCATCACGGTCAAGGTAGACTCCACCAGAGAGCACCAAAGCTGCTTTTACGCCAAACTTTCCGAGCTTTTTAATCAGTTTGGGGACGCCTTCAATAGGCGAACACACTACTGCAAGGTCTGGCACTTCGGGCAGCTCATCAACCGTACGCACACAGTCAACGCCAAACACCGTCTCGTAGCCCCTCAGGTTAACGGCCCAGAGCTTACCTCTAAAACCACCCTCTTGAAGGTTGCCCAAAACCAAACCACCCAAGGACTCAGGCTTTTCAGAGGCACCGAACACGGCTGCCGAACGAGGTTCGAAAAAATGATGCAAAAAACGTGTGCTCACGAATGTACCTCCCCTGGAGTGAATGACTACTGTGTACGACTTATTGACACTGTCGCGCAAGTCCTCGTGGCGATTAAGGTAGCTTTATTGTTATCGGAGCGCTTGCATGATCACTGCCTACCTTACCCACCCCGACTGCGCATTGCACCACATGGGGCCAGAGCACCCTGAAAGCCCACTGCGGCTGGAGGCAATTCGTGCGCGCCTATCACTCTCTGGGCTATTGCAGCAAACCATGCAAGCCGATGCGAAAGAAGCCTGCGATGAGGCCTTGGCAAGAGTACACCCCCTTCGCCACCTAAATGCGCTGGAAAAGTGCCTTCCCAAAGAGGGGATTGTCACGCTGGACAGCGACACTATGATGAACCCAGATAGCCTAAAAGCCGCCCGGGTGGCCGCTGGCGCAGTCGTTCGTGGTGTAGATCAGGTTTTCAAGCGTCAAGCAGATAACGTTTTTTGCGCCGTTCGTCCGCCTGGGCACCATGCAGAAGCTGCGGATGCGATGGGCTTCTGCTTTTACAACAACATTGCCGTGGGAGCCGCTCACGCAAAGGCCAAATACGGTGCTAAGCGCATCGCCATTCTCGATTTTGATGTGCATCAATGTAACGGCACTATCGATATTTTTAAAAATGATCCCGAAGTACTGATTTGCACTAGCTTTCAATACCCCTTCTACCCGTGGCGTTACCTGCGCAGCGAATCGCAGAACGTAGTGAACACGCCGCTAGAAGTAGGCACGGCAAGTCAGGAGTACCGTCGCGTGATAGAGCATCAGTGGCTGCCCGCGCTGCACGCGTTCAAACCCGATCTCGTGATGCTATCGGCAGGCTTTGACGCACATAAAGATGACCCTATGGGCGACATCTGCCTAGAGGATGAAGATTTCTACTGGGTAACACACTTGGCTATGGAAATCGCGGCGCTCTACGCCGATAACCGAGTCGTGTCTGTGTTGGAGGGTGGCTACAACCCCACGTCATTGGCTAGCGGTGCCGAAGCACACCTGAAAGCGCTCTTGGGCCTGCCTTTCACCAATGTTCCCTAGCCGCACCCGCAGTTAGGGAGCTGTGGTACTATGCAGCCACCATGTTGCCCTCCATTCTACGTGACCGTTATGACCGCCACTTCTGAAGAGCACGCAGCGCTGCGCATCGCGTCAGGGCGCAAACCCTTTGTCGAGCCGTTACGCCTGGGCGAGCGCCTCAAGCAGATTCGCCTTGCCAATCAGTGGACGCTGGAAGATGTGAGCCAGCGCACCGGCATTGCCCGCTCCACGCTCTCCAAAATCGAGAACGATCAGGTGTCGCCGACGTTTAGCGTGGTGCAGAAACTGATTAGTGGTCTCAATATCGACCTGCCCCAGCTCTTTACGCCACCAAAGCGCGAACGCTACACCATGGGTAGGCGCGATCTCACGCGGAAAGGAAAAGGGCAGTTGCACCCTACTCCCACCTACGAGCATGAGCTGCTAGGCCATCAGCTCGCCCAAAAGCGCATGATCCCGTTCAAAACCATCGTACGGGCGCGTAGTTTCGAAGAGTATCACCAGTGGGTGCGTCACGATGGCGAAGAGTTTTTGATGGTGCTGCACGGCGACATCATGCTCTATACAGAGTTCTATGCGCCGCTGGTACTGGCCGAAGGCGACAGCATCTACTTCGATAGTGACATGGGCCACGCCCTAGTCTCTACCAGCCAAGACGATGCTGTCGTGCTATCGGTGTGTACCCGAGGGGATTTGGTTTAGCGCTAAGGTTGCTTACTACAAGCAGTTCGTCGGCTTCGGCAACCCAGCAATACGAGCCAAACGTTTCGGCGGGCTGCCGGGAAATAGGCTCATTAAATAGACCGAGCGCCCTTTTTCCTCACCTAATGCTTGCTTGGTGGCTTTGACTAGCGGTCGCATCGCTGGTGCCATTTCATAGCGGGCATAAAAATCCCGCACCACGCGAATGAGCTCCCAGTGCTCCTCTGTAAGTGTTAGCGCTTCATCCTTAGCTAACAAATCGGCAACCCCCTCGTCCCAGTCCCCCTGCTCTACTAAATAGCCCTCAGGGTCGAGTTTGATTTGTTCATCAGCATCAAGATAACGGTATAAAATTTCATCACTCATTGATTTAGTACCATGATAGAATCTTAGTATGCTGCTCAGTCAGTTCGACAAAGCCTTCCATATCCACCAGGATAGCTTGGCTATTGAGCGCAGCTCCGCTTAAGCCGCGAGAAGCCGCATCCTCTTTTAGCACACACACGCTCACATCAGCCGCCGCATCCCAACCTTGCCAATCAGCATGCAGTAACGCCTGCACGGCATCTTCAATCAGCAAAATACCATCGCCCTCCGCAACGGTAGAGAGCATCTGCGCGGCCGCTTCACTGTGCGGGGGCTTGTTCAGAACATGTAACATGTTGCTGCCCGTTTAAAAATTCATGACATAGGAGTGACGCTGTACCAATTCGGGTAACGTATCGTCGGCCACCACCGTCGCCCCATCCACTAGTTGGGCTGCTTGCAAGTTCAACGCATCCAGCGCGCTTTGAGGCACTAGCAGCTGGTCGATATCATACATCTCCAGCATATCAATGGTCGGTAGCGTTGCCTTTTGTCCTGGCGCACCGGCTGCCTGCTCTTTGAGAAGCGCCAGCACTCCCTGGCCAAGAAACAATAGACTAACCGTTTGGCCAAAAGCCGCAGCGACCAGCGCTACATCTAGCCCTTCTCTCAAGGCATTGGAGCTATAGGGGGCATGGCGAATAATCACTAGCCGTTCGTGTTCATGACTCATTGGGCGCTCTCTCTAGGCAAATGTGATTAAACGGTCACAGCGCTGCTGAAGCGTCAGCAGTTGCCCTAACCCGGTTAACTCAAATGGCGCATCCAGATTAAAGTGCGCTTGCCCATGGCGTTTCGCCTCAGCTTCACTCATTACGCCACGGCGCAGCGCCGCCGCAATGCACACGTCCAGCGTCACGCCATGCCCATGATGCAACGCTATCCAAGCGTCGCGCATGTTGAGCTCATCCTGTGGAGGTGTCATTAAGCTGGAGGCGTTATGAATCCCTTCTTGATAGAAGAATACGCCTGCCACTTGATGGCCTCGGCTAATCACCGCTTTAGCAAAGCGCAGTGCCGAATGAGGTGCCGCACTTGTGTAGGGGGCACCCATGACTAATAAGCCGTACTCCATTGCATCATCTCGTGCCAATTCAACGAAAAAAAACAGACCCTACTGAGTAGGGTCTGTCATTGATATCACTTCGATCAAGTGATCGTGTTCTTACTACCCAATCAATCGTTGCTCATGATGCCCAGAATAGACAGCAGGCTGACGAACAGATTGTAGATAGAAACGTACAGTGTCACGGTAGCGAGGATGTAGTTGGTCTCGCCAGCGCGGTGCACAATTTCACTGGTTTGATAGAGAATCGCTGCAGAAGCAAACAGCACGAAGCCTGCAGAAACCATCAGCGACAGCGCAGGAATGTTGAAGAAGATGCCTGCAACCATCGCCAGAATCAACACGATGGCACCTGCCATCAGGAAATTGCTGAGGAAGCTGAAATCTTTCTTCGTGGTCAACGCAACCGCAGAGAGGCCGATAAACGTCAGCCCGGTCATAGCCAGCGCGTTCATAATCAGCGCACCGCCATTAGGCAACGTTAGGTACGTAGAAATAATTGGGCCCAGGGTAAAGCCCATAAAGCCAGTAAACGCAAAGGTCGACAGCAGTCCAACTGCGGAGTTAGCTGTTTTGTGAACCAGGAACATCAGGCCGTAAGCACCGATGAAGAATACAAAGATATTCATCTGCTGGATGCCCATCGCCACTGAGGCACCCGCGGTGACGGCAGAGAACAGCAGCGTCATTGCCAGCAGCGCGTATGTGTTGCGTAACACCTTATTGGCGCTCGCACTACTCACCGAACTGTGTGTTTGCGTTCTTGCCATATTCGAATCGTTAAAAGCCATGTATCTATGCTCCCTAGTAGTCATACTATCAACGGACAAGCATGCCGTTACCTAGTTCCAGACGCAAGTCTTTGTCTTCCACGCAATTCGCACGTTTTTACGCATCTCCTCTCGGCATGCTTTAACTCCCACATCGACTTGGACACTACAATGCGCTTTAAAATCCCCACTCCCCTCTCAGTAACGGGTATTTCTACACTTTCTGCCCTTACCTTTTCCACCTTATTACTTTCCACAACGGTCTATGGCTATACCCCTAGCGGCAAAGACATCACTTACGGCCTGAATGGCGAGAGTTTTGAAGGTTATTTGGTCTCCGCTGGAGAAGACGCTAAAGGCAGCGTGCTCATCGTGCCTCAGCGCTGAGTAGCTCGCCCCTCAAACGGCAACCGGCTGCCAGCCTTCTGGCGAGTAGCGCTCTAGGCCACCTTCTCCCATACGAGTAAGCCACAGCCAGCGGTGGTTGACTAAATCCGCCACCACCGGCTGGCGCTCAATAATCGCTTCGATGCGCTCTCTGGGCGCGTCGATTACCACGGTTAAGCGCAGCGGCTCGTGATGAAGCTTCTCGCCATCGCGCAGCGACTGCTCCGGCAGGCCAATGCGCAGTTGGGGCGAATTCCCCTCAATAACTCCCACATGGCCACCCACCACTGAGTGCAGCAGCTTATTACCCGCACCGTACAGCCCAGGCACCACGGTAGACGCGTAGTACTGCAGGTTGATCCAGCTGGCCACCAGCATCGGTGCCATCATCAGCCCTTCTAACACCTTGCCTTGCGAATCTTGCTCTGGGTGGTACTCGTGCAAGAACACGCGCCCGTCCAGCGCTTTCCCTTGGGTACGCGCCCGTGGCGCTAAAATAAGCGCAGCGTTATTTACCAGCCCCCACTCAGGCCGTGGTTGCGACCAGTCGGCACCGCGCATAGCGAAGGTTTTCAGTCGCTCAATAGGGTCGGCGTCATCCACCCCTAGGTCAGGTGCCCGCTCAAGACGCGTAGCCTCACCCGCCACGTGTACACCGCTTTCAAATGCGGCCAGCGCGTCTTCTAGCGCTTCGGGCATCTGCTCATCCCGGTAGATATGCACGCGGTCGGTGAGCGTGCAGTGGGTGGCGGCCAATACATAAAACGGGCTGGGCAACGTCATACCCTCGTGCTGCAAGGCCTGCTGTACTTCTGGGTCGTTCAGCAGCGCAGCGGCCACCCGCGCATTCATGCCGCCTCCCTGCCCGCCGCAGGCCCCGCAGGTCAGCCCGGCGTGATGCGGGTTGTTTTCGCTTTGGGAGTCGTGGCCCACCAGCACCAGCAGCGACGCCGTGGGGGTTCCCAGCAGCGTTAGCAGGTTTTTCGCCAGCGCTATTTTTTCATGGCGGGCAATTGGCTCGCCGTCGTAGGTGTGGAAAAGCCCGGCGGGCGCTTCGCACTGGGGCACGGTTGCCTGTTTACGCAGGCTGTCTTTAATCAGCTTCCAGCCCCAGGCAATGCCGGTTGTTTCCACCAGGGTGAAGGTTGAAAGCGGCGCGTACTTCGCGTGGCGCACGCTTTGGCGCTGGCTCTCTTTTTGATAGCGCTGAACGCCCCGCTGCTGGGGATGCAAAGAGCCCACCCGATAAGCAGGTTTTAACAACCCCGGCACGCGGGGCTGGGCACGCTCGGGCCCTGTAGCCGCATCGGCCACCGGCATAGCGAAGAACCCCGCCACGCCTAAGGTGGCAACGGTAGGGGTGGCCTGCTCTAAATGGCGACGAAACCGCTCAGAGCGCACGTCGATACAGAACGCAGCCTGCACCTTAGGGGCTGAGAAAGGCTCGGCACTCGGCGCGGCTAACGTCATGGCTAGCGCCCGCTGATAGCCCAGCTCATAGGCATGCTGCCAACACCACAGCGCCTCATGCGCAGAAGTAATGCCCGCATCGGCGGTTTGCCACTGGGCAAACCACTCGCTCTGTTGGATGCTGGTGAGCTGGTCAACGCCTATCCACTCCCATGCCAGTACCATGGCAGCCAGCTGGGTAATGCCCGCCTCTGCCTGCTGGTGGGCGGTATGCCAACCAATGCCTTGGCACCAGGAAGCCCAGCCGTTAATCCGTAGCAGCAGCGTGTGGGCTAGCGCTTCAAACGCTTCTGGGGTGAGCGCCCAGTCCTCGGCTATTTGCTCAACCGCTGCGGTGGGGTCATCTGGCAGAGCTTGTAACGCCTGGCGCTGCGCTTTAGGGCAGCGCAGATCGTGTTGTGCCGACGTTTTCCAGAAGTGATAAAGCGAAGGCACAAAACGGCTTGCCCAGCGCTGTTGATGGTGATCGAAGTAGCTGGCACAGCTTTCCGCCAGCGGGTCAAACCCATCATGCCCTGCCAGGGAATCCCAGGCGCTGCGTAGCGGCGTTACCGGCTTTGGCGGTGTTGCCAAGTAGCTCACTAAGCTCTGCTCGCTATAGGCGTAGCCGCCTTGGCGCAGCGCCTGCTGCAGGTCTTGCGGGGTAATCCGGCCCGATTCCCAAGCGTTACGATAAAACTCGGCAGGCATGGTCATTGGCTGCCCGGCCCGGCGGCTGAGCGCGTGGCTCACCTGCTCAATGGGCTGATGTTTCAGGCCCCACCATGGGTTCACCGCAATCCACTGGTCCAGCGGCCACACCGGGGCAATGGCGTCAGTCGCGCGCTTTAGCGCATCGTGATACTGCTCTGGCGACGGCACTGACGAATGGTGTAAGGATGTGTCTACGGCAACAGGCTGACTCATGACCACTCTCCTTTTAAACCAGGGGCAAGCGATGAAGGACGCGACCAGGCACGAATGGGGGCCACCGCATCCACCGCACGCTGAAACGGCAGTGCCAGGTAAAGCCCCTGGCTAAAGTGAACGCGCCAGCGGGCTACCCAGGTAGCCTGAGGGAACAGCGTCACGGCCCCTGCGGCCAGCACTAGGCTTGCCAGCATCAGTGCCCCTAAAAGGCCTGCCGTGAGTGTTAAGGGCGTGTAGGCGCTGGACAGCGCCGGTGCCAACACGCTATGTAGCAAGGCATACAGCGGCACCAGGGCAAGCGCCATTCCTACCAGCGCTAAACGCTTGGGTTTGGCGGTGCCCACCGGCATGCCCAACAGCGTGCTGCCCACCGCCAAGCTAAGCAGTGCACCCAGCAGCGGATTATGGCTAACCAGCGAGGGCCACAGCATCAGTACCATCGCCGCGACAGCGGCCGCAGGCAGCGCAAGAGAAAGACGCTGACGCAGCGGTGCAAGCGGCAGGCGCTCACAGCGCGAGGCCCTCACGGTACGGCCAGACGCCAAGAAGGAGTGAGCTTTGTAAAGCGAGTGCGCCAACAGGTGAGCCAGCGCCAAGGTGTACGCCCCTACGCCAATTTCAAACAGCATAAAGCCCATTTGCGCGCAGGTAGACCACGCCAGAGCATGCTTGACGGAGGTTTGGGTCAGCATTGTCATCACCGCGACCAGCGCGGTAAAACCGCCCACCGTAATCAGCAGGTAGTGGCCTAGCGTTAGGCCATCAAACACTGGGAACAAGCGCAGCCACACAAAGCCCCCCAGGTTAATCACCCCCGCATGCAGCAGCGCGGAAACCGGTGTGGGGGCTTCCATCACTTTGATCAACCAGCCATGCATCGGCACCTGGGCGCATTTGCACAGTGCCGCGATGGCCAGCGCCACCGAGGCGGCCTCCACCTGCCAGCCGCCAGAGGACGCCGCAGCGGCCGCAAACAGCTCAGGTAGCTGAAAGGTACCGAAACGTGCATATAAAAGCACTACCGCTACAATCAGCGCCGCATCGCCTATACGGCTAACCACAAATTTTTGCCATGCCGCCCGTTGGGCTTCCACACGCTCAGGGTAGAGCGTTAATAAGTGGTGCAGCGCCACACTCACTCCCACCCAGGCAATCAGCATCACGACCAAGTGATGGGTAAAGACCAGCAGCATCACGCTTGCCAGCACCACCAAACACCAGGGCAAAAACCGACGCTCGCCACGGTCGCCCTTTAGGTAGTTCTCTGCAAAACGCAGCAGCACCGTGCCTAACAGGCTGATGAGTAGCGCCATCCACACGGCCAAGCCATCCGGATACAAGCCCAGCGGCTGAGCGGCTTCGGGCAAGCCGGTAGGTACACCCAGCGCATCCAGCACCAGTAGCCCGCCCACCGCTAGGCTCGCGACCAGCGCACTTGCCGTTAACCAGCGGCCTATTTGCCAAGCGCGCTTCAGCGATGCGGGCGTGCTGGCCCGTGCGCTGACGCCCGCCATCACTAACAGCGAAACCGGGACCAGTAACCACAGCGCTAGCAGTGATAGCACCGTTATGTTGATAAAATGTGGCATAGCCTTTCCCCTTCAGTCGTATGCCACAAACTATGCCCAGCTCGCCACCATATAAAAAATAGTTTATTTTTCAATAATCGTTCTTTAAAACAGAACGAATAGCCAACACGCAGCCTGAGGCCCCTCTGCCATGAAGCTCAACTACCATCACCTTTACTATTTTTGGCAAGTGGCGAAATCAGGCCACCTGACCCGCACGGCCGAAGCGCTGCACGTGTCACAGTCGTCGCTTTCCCAGCAAATTCGCCAGTTAGAGGAGCGCCTAGGCCAAGCGCTGTTTATTCGCGAAGGGCGGCAGCTGCACCTTTCCGAAGCGGGCAGGCTGGCGCTTGATTACGCGGAAACCATCTTCACCCAAGGCGAAGAGCTGAGCGCGCTGTTTGCTGAAGGCGGTCACGCCCATCGCGAAGTGGTGCGCGTCGGGGCAGTGGCCACACTATCGCGCAACTTTCAGGAAGGATTTGTACGGCCGTTGCTGGGCCGAGACGACCTAGATTTGATACTGCAAAGCGGTGGTCTGGATGACCTGCTAAGGCGGCTTTCGGCCCACAAGCTAGACGTGGTGCTCTCGAACCAGCCGGTGCGTGGCGATAGTGAACACCCCTGGCGCTCCCAGCGATTAGCGCGCCAGCCGGTAAGTTTAATTGCAGCGCCCCACCTCTCGCCGCCCCCTGCTTTTCCCAAAGGCTTAAACGGCCACGCGTTTATTCTGCCTGGGGTTGAAAACGCCACTCGCCACGCCTTCGACCAGCTGTGCAGCCACTACCGGCTAACGCCCAAGATTGCCGCCGAAGTCGACGACATGGCAATGATGCGCCTATTGGCGCGGGACACGCAGCACATTGCCGTTATGCCCCCCGTGGTAGTACGTGACGAGCTGCACAACTGCACGCTAAAAGATTACGGCGCGCTGCCCGGCGTATGGGAAGAATTCTACGCCATTACCATTCAACGCCGGTTTGAATCCCCCAGCCTAAAAGCGCTGCTCACTCGCTCTGGCGAATCGCTGCTGGATTAGCGCGTAGGCAAGCGCTCTACTTAGCCAACAAGCCCGCCACACCCCGCTCGGCGGCTTCAATGGCACCGGCTAAATACCCGGCATACTGTTCACCCCATTCGCTACCAATGCCAGTTAAGCAAAGCTGCCAAGGCCCCATCGCAAGCGCGAGCAGACGGTGCTATCCCATGATGCTCGCTGGGCTGTTGATAGGTGTGGGTAGCGGTGAACGTCTCCTGCGCCCAATCTTTAATCACATCCCGCGTTGGGTTAGCCGCCTCAGGGCCAACAACCTGGCGAGCTGAGCGCGGCAGTGCTGGCGCAAGGCTTCATCGCCCACCTGCGCTCGTACACGCTCAGCCCCCGCAACACACTAAGGTAGGTGGGCGCTTTACCTTCCCCGGCTTGCCCGCTTTCAAGCGGTGGCCAGGCAGCCCAAGCTAATAATGGAATACCCTACCCCAGCAAACAACGGCGTAGCTATGACCCTAGCGCCAGCTAGATAGAACTTTCCTTTCTTTCTTTTTGTCCATACAATTAAATAACATGATAATCGACTTTGACCCGAACAAAAGCGCTCGCAATGAGGAGGAGCGCGGCTTACCTTTCACAGCGGTTGAACGCTTTGATTGGGACGGCGCGCTATTCCATGAAGATGACCGCTACGACTATCCAGAACAGCGCTTCATCGGGTTGGGCAAGATCGGGCAACGGGTACACGTGGTGTGCTTTACGCCCATTGAAGGCGGCATACGGGTTATCAGCCTGAGGAAAGCCAACACACGGGAGGTAAGGCGCTATGAAAACGCGGCTCACGAATAAAGACGGTGAAGTAAGAGAACTCACAGACCAGGACGTTAAGCAGATGCGCCCTATGTCTGAGGTGTTGCCCGCTAACCTACAACGCGCCATTGGTCAGCGTGGCCGCCAGCAGGCACCCACCAAGGTAAAGACTTCCATCCGCTTATCGCCGGAAGTGATCGAGCACTTCAAGGCGCAAGGGGAAGGCTGGCAACGGCGCATAGATCAGGCGCTAAAGACTTACATTCAAGAGCACAGCCACAGCCGTTAAGGTGGCGCGTGGCTATAATTCCGATTCTCTGAAGGAATTACGCTAAATCAATGCGTTGCCCATAGTTTCAGCGTAAAAGGTGCGGATCGTCACCTTTTACGGCTGGCTATGACCACCACCTCCACAGCATCGAATGCTTGAGACTTCGGCTAAACAACAATCAACCGCACCCGGTGCGGCTCGCTCACATCAATTTCAGCGCTACTTGTCACCCGCACGCCCCCCCGCGGGAGTTCGGCGGGGCGTGTCGGCTGACTAGCGGCGGGATCGGTGGCGCTCGCTACAGCGCGGCGGCCCATATCGGTTAGGTGCCCAGCAGAATGAAAGGCTAGAAAGAAGGTCAGGAGGGAACCGACTTTTCACCATGAAACTGGAAATCTATCCAGTATGACTACCTGAGAATAGCTCTCAAAAAAATGGTTAGAAAAGTGGTTAGAATGCAAAAAAAATCAAAGCCCGCAAGTCGTTGACTCTACGGGCTTTTTTAATAATGGCGGAGGGACAGGGATTCGAACCCTGGATAGGCTATTAACCTATGCCGGTTTTCAAGACCGGTGCATTCAACCGCTCTGCCATCCCTCCGGCTTATGGGTGCGTATACTAACAGCTTCTCCTTGTAAGTCAACGCCTTTTGAATAAATTAGTAGAGCCTTAAGCCTACCCGGGTAATGTCGCCGCCTTCCATTTCACTGACGACCCAGTGAATGCCGTGCCAGTCCACGTCGTCCCCCACCACTGGGTGGCCGCCTACCCGCAGAGAGACGAACTCGGCCAGGGTCATCTCCTGCTCGCCGGGGCTCAGAGTCAAGCCGTAGGCTTGAGCGATGTCTTGCATTTGGGCGTTGCCGTCCAAAGTAAAGGTGCCAAAGAAGGCGCGCTCTTGCTTGAGCTTGGCATCGCCATTGAACAAGCGATTCAGGGCCACCAGGTCTTCACTGCGACCAATCACGCAGACCACATCCCCCAGTTTCAGTCGGGTGCTGCCTTTGGGGTGGAGCATGACATGGTTGCGGAACAACGCCGAGATCAAGGCGCCGGAGGGAAACCGCAGCAGCCGGATAGGCACATCGTCCAAGTCCTGGTTTTCTACCGTGTAGACGAACATTTCAAAATCGTTTTCCGGCAGGATGCCCAGTGGACCGCGACGGTTGGGCATGGTACCCGCGGGTACTTCTACTTTCAGCCAGCGGGCCATGAGGGTGAGAGAGCCGCCTTGAATCAGCAGCGACATCAGCACCACCGCAAAGGCGACATTAAAGTAGAGCGACGCGTTTTCGACTCCGCCAATCACTGGAAAAATGGCGAGCACGATCGGAACGGCTCCGCGCAGGCCGACCCAGGCAATGAAGAGGGTTTCGCGCCAACGGAATTTGAAAAAGGGTTTAATGCTAATCAAGACGGCCAGCGGGCGAGCAACGAAGATCAACGCCAACGCAACGAAGCCAGCGGGCAGGGCCACGTCCCAAAGCTCGCTGGGCGTCACCAGCAATCCCAGCACCAAGAACAAGCCAATTTGGCTCAACCAGGCCAAACCATCGTGTACGGGCAGGATGAAATTGAGGTGGCGGCCTGGCTGATTACCAATCATCAGGCCCGCTAGATAAATCGCTAAAAAGCCGCTGCCTCCCAGCACGCTGGTCAACCCGAACACGCTAAAGCCAAGTGCCAGCGCCAGCATGGCATAAAGACCAGGTGCCAAGTCCAGCCAGCGGAGCAGTTTAGCGCTAAGCCATCCGCCCCCAATGCCGACGGCCAACCCAATACCAAACTGAGAAACAAAGAACAGCAACGTTTCGCTGACAGCGCCGATGTCACCGACCAGCAGCTCTACCAGCATCAGTGTTAGAAAGATCGCCATCGGGTCGTTGGTACCCGATTCGATTTCCAGCGTCGCCCCTACCCGTTCGTTAAGGTTCACTCCCCGTCCGCTTAACATGGAGAAGACCGCCGCAGCATCGGTAGACCCGACGATGGCACCTACCAGCAGCCCTTGCACCAAGGAGAGATCAAATACCCACATGGCAATGACGCCGACGATGGCACTGGTAATGAAGACACCGAACGTCGCCAGAGAGAGCGCAGGACGAAACCCGACTCGGAACGTTTTAAGACGCGTGCGCAACCCACCATCGAGCAGAATCATGGCGAGCGCTAGATGGCCGATCGTAAAGGCCATGGAATAATCATCGAACTCGACGCCTAGCAGGCCTTCCTCTCCGGCCAACATCCCGAGGCCCAAGAAAATCAGCAGTATCGGTACGCCCACCATGGAAGAGAGACGACTTGCGAGGATGCTGAGCGCCATTAGGGAACCACCCACTAGGAAGAACGTATAAATTGCGTCCATGTCTCTCCATCTCTACATTAATGCCGTTCTATTATTGCATATCGTTGCTGAATTTACTGAGCGTGTTCGCTAGGTTTATGCAAGGGACTAGCCAGATGCTTTGCCTGACAGCTAAACTCCGCCGTCCTACCATCGGGAGTTGAGGTTATGTTGAACGCTTTTTGGCGTGAACGTTCATTTCTAGCACTTTCATTGTTCTTTTTTTTATTATTTTCATTTTCAGCAACTTACGCAAACGAAGAGCGTGATTCAGGAAACCTCGACGCCCCTCTTTCTTTAGAAAGCGATGTAGCGCTTCCTGAAGGGCTGTGGCCCGCAGGCGATAACAGCGCAGCTGAAGTGCCTGAAGAAGCGCCCAGTATGGCGGTGATTCCCCCGCCGCCTCTTGACCCGCCGCCGCTGAAACAGCTCACACTAATGCTAGACTGGTACTTAAGCCCCCAGCATGCCGCCCTTATCGTGGCGAAAGAGCGGGCCCTGTTTGCTGCCCAAGGGCTTGAAATCGAGCTATTAACCCCAGCCGACCCATCCATTGCGATTAAGCTGCTGGCGGCCGGAGAAGTTGATTTAGCGCTCACCCGCCAGCCGCTGCTACATTTACATGCCCACGATGGCGCGCCAATTACACGCATCGCCACGCTGATAGAAACACCGTTAAATGCAGTGATCGTGGCAGGTGAAGCGCCAGCACCCGCAGCGGTTGCCGACGCCCTAGCCGATTTACACTACGGTTATTCCACCCGCGAGGGGCGTGATGTGTTAGTGGAACAACTTCTGCCCCGTTCAGTGCGCCAAGTCGATGACTTCGTTGCGCCTGAAAGCGTCCATTTTGATGCCGCCGATGCACTACGTTCGAGCAGAGTAGACGCCGTGGCGGATGGTTTTTTTCATACGCTACCCCAGCAGCTCGCCTCCGATGGTATCGTCACTCATACCGTGCGCTACAGCGACATCGATATCCCGCGCCACGATGGGCTGATTCTATTAGCCAATAGCGACTCCGTTGCTCGTCAGGCCACCACCTGGTCGCGGGTGCTGATCGCTCTGGAAGAGGCCAGCAACTGGATGATTGAGCACCCCGAAGAAGCCTGGACGCTGCTGGTCACAACACACCCCGTACTGGATAACCCCATCAATCAAGAGGCGTGGGATGACCTGCTCCGCCGCGTTGCGTTAAGCCCTGCGGCACTAGACGAGCGGCGCTATGCGGCGTTTGAAAGCTACTTACAGAGTGCGGGAGTCACAGAAAATTCAATTCCCATCACGCGGCTGGCGGTGAACCCCCACTTACTGATGGAGCGCTAACCCCTGATGGAGCGCTAACCCGCACGCCGTAATTACGATTGCGCCGCTATAAAGGCGTCGATCGCTTGCTGAAACGCATCAGGCTGGTCTGCATGCAGCCAGTGGCCAGCGTTTTTGAGGGTGACCAGCCGCGCCCGAGGCAGCACTTCACGCAGCGCTGGCAGCATATCGTCGCTCACGTAGTGGGAATTGGCACCGCGCAGTACCAGCGTCGCGCCTTCAAACGGGGAATCACCATCGGGCTCACCGATAATGGCCTCGTAGCCGCGTTGGATTTCATCCAGGCCAACCCGCACGCCCATAATGCCCTGCTCATCGCGCACGAGGTTGGTGGCCAAAAACAGCCGCGTAGGGCGCGAATCGACGTGCTCTGCTAGCAGGGCGTCTGCTTCGCGGCGATTGGTTGGCTTGCCTTTTCGTACTTGCTCCAGGGCAGCAAACACATCGTCATGGCCGTGCTGATAGGCCACCGGGGCAATATCGGCCACCATTAGCGAGAGGCAACGCTGCGGCGCTTGGCGCGCCAGCGTAATGGCTACCTTGCCGCCCATGGAGTGGCCTAAAATATGCGCTTGCTCAATACCCAGCTTATCTAACGCTGCCAACACATCCTGGCTCATGGCGCTATAGCTCATGCCTTCTGCGTGTGGGGAGCGTCCGTGGTTTCGCAGGTCCACCGCCACTACCCGGCGCTTGCGCTGCCACACTTTCAAATGCGAGCGCCAATTATCGGCACTGCCGAGCAAGCCATGAATCACGACCAGCGGCTGGCTATCCGCGTCGGCGTCAGCAGGCAGGTCAATCGCGTAAAGATCCACGGGGACATTGTCGGTCATGCTATTTCCTTATCGGTTAAGCGGTTCGCGGCGCAGCATCGTCCTGCCCTGTCCATACCACCAAACGACGCGTTAGCCATGCGAGCAGCAGGCCATAGAGCGGCAGGAAGAACAGCAGGCTAATGCCCAGCTTAATGGCGTAGTCAACGGCAGCAATTTCTACCCAGTGCTGAGCCATAAAGGGGTCAGGACTGTTATAGAAGGCGGTGGCAAAGAAGGCAAACGTATCGGCAAGATTGCCCACAATGGTCGAGCACACAGGTGCGACCCACCACGCCCACTGGCGCAGGCGGTCAAACACCTGCACATCGAGCAGTTGCCCCAATACGTAAGCAAGGAAGCTGGCAACTGCAATGCGGGCAACAAACAGGTTCCACTCGCCGAGTGCCTCAATGCCGGCAAAGCTGCCGCGTGGGAAGATCACTGACACCACGTAAGACACCAACAGCGCCGGAAACATCACGCGTAGGATAATCGTGCGGGCTGGCCCTTTACCAAATAGGCGCACCGTTAAGTCGGTGGCTAGAAAGATAAACGGAAAGCTGAACGCACCCCAGGTGGTATGAAACCCAAACAGCGTAAACGGTAGCTGCACCAGATAGTTACTGGCAGCAATGATGGCGATATGGAAGGCGACCATTACCATGAGGCAACGGCGATGCTGAGCGTCGGTTAAAGCAAACATACAGATTGGCCTTTTTTTGGTTGATAGAGGGGTTAGGGAACCCTCGAAAAAGCGCGTTGAGCGCCACTGGGCCGCGCATTATACGCGTTCCTCACGGCAAACGCACAAAGCCGCCCATGGGGTTGGGCGGCTTTGTGCGTGGTTTGAGCGTGGCAGAGAAGATGCTTAGCTATCGGTGGAGGTTGCTTGATCGGCAGCACCCACGTTGCGTTCACGCATCGCGGCATGTACATCTTCCAAACTGGTGGGGTCGTCAATGGTAGAGGGAATGCCGAAGGATTTTCCATCGGCGATACTGCGCAGCAGTTTGCGCAGTATCTTGCCCGAGCGGGTTTTGGGCAACCGGTTCACTACCAGCACCTGCTTAAAACAGGCGATGGGGCCGATATGTTGACGCATGCGCTCAATCAGTTCTGCTTCCAAGGTTGCTTCGTCGCCGTTAAAGCCATCTTTGGGAATCACTAGCCCCACTGGTAGCTGCCCTTTTAGTTCATCATGAATACCGATTACCGCACATTCCGCCACTGCCGGATGCGCGCCCACTACTTCTTCCATCTCACCGGTAGAAAGGCGATGACCCGCTACGTTAATCACATCATCGGTGCGCCCCATGATGAACAGGTAGCCCTCCTCATCAAAGTAGCCGCCGTCGCCGGTTAGGTAATAGCCAGGGTAAGCGGCCATGTAGGCACTGTGAAAGCGCTGCGGATCACGCCATACACCCACCAAACACCCCGGCGGCAGCGGCTGCTTGATGACGACGCTGCCCTGTTGCATGGCGGGCGCTTGTTCGCCGTCGCGGTCCAAAATCTGCACGTTGAAACCAGGCACAGGGTAAGTAGCAGAGCCTGCTTTAGTGGCCGCTGCTTCAATGCCCGGCAAGTTGGCGGCAATCGGCCAGCCGGTTTCAGTTTGCCACCAGTGGTCGATGACTGGCACATCGAACAGGTCATCCAACCAATGAAAAGTCGGTGGATCTAAGCGCTCACCAGCAACATATAAGTGCTGCAGGCTGCTGATATCGTACTTTTCCAACTGCTTGGCGTCAGGGTCCTCTTTTTTCATCGCCCGGAACGCTGTGGGAGCTGTAAAGAAGCTCTTCACTTTGTACTCTTCAATCAAGCGCCAAAATGCACCCGCGTCTGGTGTTTTCACGGGCTTACCTTCGTATACCACGGTGGTACAGCCACGCAGTAGCGGTGCGTAAACAATATACGAGTGCCCTACTACCCAGCCCACATCCGAAGCGGTAAACATCACATCGCCTGGATTAAGGTCGTAAATCACTTCCATCGAATAGGCCAAGGCGACCGCATAGCCGCCAGTGTCTCGCACCACTCCTTTGGGCTTACCGGTAGTGCCGGAGGTATAGAGCACATACAGCGGGTCGGTGGCTTTCACGGGTACGCAATCCACAAAGGGAGCATCTGCCACCAGCTCGTGCCAGTCCACATCGCCAGGTTGTAACTCTGCACGATGCGCTTCGCGCTGAAATACCACGCAAGCATCTGGCTTGAAGCTGCTCAGCGAGATAGCTTTTTCGACAATGGGCTTATAGGGCAGCACTTTATCAACTTCGACTCCACAGGAAGCAGCAATCACTACTTTCGGTTCGGCATCTTCAATGCGAGCTGCCAGCTCGTGGGGCGCAAAGCCGCCAAACACTACCGAGTGCACCGCGCCTAAACGGGCGCAGGCGTACATGGCAATCAATGCCTCAGGCACCATGGGCATATAAATAATGACACGGTCGCCTTTGGTTACCCCCAGCTTGGCAAGACCGCCAGCAAACCGCGCCACCCGGTCGCGTAGCTCAAGGTAGTTAATGGTTTGCTTGGATTGAGTAACCGGTGAGTCCCAATAAATGGCGGGTTGATCACCGCGCCCTTGCTCAACGTGGTAGTCAATGGCGGCATAGCAAATATTCAGTTCGCCATCGCCAAACCAGCGAGCGTGCTGCTGGTCGTCATAGGTAAGGATGGTGCTAGGCGGCGTGTACCAAGGCAGCTTTTTGGCCTGCTCGGCCCAGAAAGTCTCAGGATGCTCAATAGAGTGCTGGTAGGTGCGCTGATAGAGGCTCATGGTGACCTTGTGATTATTGTGTCGGTTGATAAGCATCTTCGAAGCAAAGATGAATTGTTGACACTTTATAAAGTAACCATCAATTTCACCCTCATACTATGGGATAAAACGCGACCAAAGCCGTAGCCAAACGCAGACATTGTCGACAAAAAAGCCTTCACTACCATTGATAGAGCGTTAAACCCATATTTGGACAAAAACCGCTAAATTACTGATCATTAAACAACCCAATCCTCGCGACGCGACGATGGCCACATAATCTATAACAACGCTGTCACTACAGTGTAGGCAAGGAGATCCTCATGTCTGCTTCTACTAGCGCCGCTGAACGTCTTCTGGAACATAACTGTCATGCTATTGAAGCAGGCACTAACCTGCTCAAAGCGTTGGCGAATGAAAAACGCCTGCAGATCCTGTGTTTGTTGGCAGAAAAAGAGCTGTCGGTAACGCAAATTAATCAGCAGCTTTCATTGAGCCAGTCGGCGCTTTCTCAGCACTTGGCGATTTTGCGTCGCGACCAGTTGGTCAATACGCGGCGGGAGTCTCAAACCATCTATTATTCACTCAGCAGCGAAAGCGCCAAGGCAATTATTAACACCCTGGCGCAACACTATGCTGCCTAGTATTGGGCACTCAGTCTTGGCTACTTAGCACTCGCTGTTCAAGCGAATCTAACGACGCTGCCAGCCTGCCGCGTCGATCACGCCCAGAGCCTTCACCATGGCATGCTCCACGCCCGCCGATACCGCTAGCCCGACCTTGCGGCTGATGGTTTTCGGCGGCTCTAGCTTCACGCGATAAACCTGCGCTTGAGCAATACGCTCTACTAAATAGGCCTCGCTGGTTCCGACACTATCCACCAGCTTCTGCTCTAATGCTTCACTGCCGTACCAAATCTCTCCGGTGGCAAGTTTTTCAATATCCATATCGGGCCGATGCTTAGCCACGTAAGTTTTAAATAGGCGGTGAGTGTTTTCTAGGTCATCGATAAATTTCTCACGCCCTTCTTGGGTGTTTTCCCCAAGTACGGTCAACGTGCGCTTATATTTACCGGCAGTAAGTAGCTCAACATCGATATCGTTGCGTTTGAGAAGGCGATGAATATTGGGCACCTGGGCGACCACGCCAATAGAGCCAATCACCGCAAACGGCGCGGCTTTAATGTGGCTGGCGGTGCAGGCCATCATGTATCCACCGCTGGCGGCCACTTTGTCGATGCATACCGTGGTGGTAAGCCCCGCTTCTCGCAGCCGGTCCAATTGAGCAGCGGCTAAGCCATAGGCGTGTACCAGACCACCTGCTGATTCCAAACGCACAATGACTTCATCATCAGTGCTGGCCACCTCAATCACCGCCGATACCTCTTGGGCGAATTGCTCGGCTTGTGAGGCTTTAATATCGCCATGGAAATCCAGCACCCATACTTTTTGGGCGTTTTGGGCCTCGCTCTTGTCTTTCTTGGCCGCCTTTTGCCGAGCTTTCTCTTCGTGGCGAAACGCCTTAACCAGCTTTTTACGCGCCCCCTGGGCAGTTGTGGTGACACGTAACCGCCGGTTACGCGCTCGGCGCTGATCATTCAGAGATTCAACATGCAGTTTTAGGCCATGCTCGTTGCTCTCTTTACCGCGCAGCACCAGTAAAACCAGCAGGCCAGCCGCCAACATTACCAGGGTTGTTTGCAGTAAGAATGTGCCCATTTCTGCGAGCCATTCAGCCATTGTCACTCTCCTATTACGGTGTTTAAACGTTTAAAACAATTACCTTTTTTTACTATCTGGCACGCATACTCTACATACGTTGCACACGAGGCTTGATTAAAACAAATGTTTGAAATAGTCTCGTCTTAGGCATTACCTGATGTTTCCCATTAACGCTTAGGAACTTACCTATGTCATCCACTACGCTTGAAAAGTTGCAGTCCCGCTTTAACCCAGAGGCTGCAAAAGGTATGAACGAGGTTTTCCAGTTTCATTTTTCTGACGCCGGTAGCCACTATCTGGATATTCAGGACGGCACACTCGGGGTACACGAAGGCGAACACGATGATCCGTCGGTCAGTCTAAGCATGAGCACCGACACACTAAAAGGGATTATGAACGGTGACATTAACGGCATGACAGCCTTTATGACCGGCAAGCTGAAAGCCACCGGTAACGTGATGCTGGCAACCAAGCTTACTAGCCTGTTTCCCAGCCAGTAAGCCCAGCATTAGCGCCACTTGGCCAAGTGAGTTTCGATCAAGTCTCGCGAAATAGAGTAAGGCGGCGGCAGCGACGGTAACTGCCGCGGCGAAAACCACGCGGCGTCGCTAATTTCCACGCCATCAATTCTGATGCGCCGCGTGGTGGCTTCGGCAAAAAAGCCAAACATCAGCGAATGCGGAAAAGGCCACGCCTGACTATGGTGGTAACGCAGTTGGTCCACATGCACGCCCACCTCTTCAAATATCTCTCGATGCACGGCCTCTTCCGCCGACTCTCCAGGCTCAATAAATCCAGCCAACGTAGAGTAACGCCCGGGTGGAAAACGCGGACTACGGGCAAGCAGCATTGCTTCACCACTGGTTACCAGGGTGATGATACAGGGCGAAATACGCGGGTAGTTGCGATGTCCGCAGGCATAACAGTGCATCGCAAACTCTGCTTCAAGCTTGGTGGCCTTTTCGCCGCAGCGGCCGCAGAAGCGATGGTTCTCAAGCCAGGCGCCTACCTGCAAGGCCGTTGAGAGCAGGCTGAACCATGACGCGGGTAGCTCACTTAGCCACTGACGTCCATCAATCCAGTCATCGCCCGGCTTATTCTCTACCAGTAGCGCCACGGGTTCATCGTGCCAATAGCATAGTGGCTGCATCTGCTCGCTCCAGGGCTGCAACGGCTGTAACGGCGTTAATTCCCCCGTGAGCGGCGCTGGCGCAATATGGCTACGGGAGACACGGATGACCCGCCCCTCTTTGGCATGATGAGGAATTTCACGTTTAAGCATCGGCAGAGGCACCGTCTAGCGGCTCTTGAAACCAGCGCAACTGGTGCGCTTCGCATTTGGCTTGATGAGCGGCGTGCTCTTCAGCAGTTGGCCTCACCACCCGAAGTTGGCCTGGGGTTAGCGAGAGGCGCTGTATTGAAAGCCCTTCGCTCGCCTGATTTTGCTGTTTTTTGTCACCCCCACTTTCTGCATCTAACGTTAGCGCCGTTTGGCCGCCGGTCATTGCTAGGTAAACATCAGCAAGAATCTCGGCATCCAACAGTGCACCGTGAAGTACCCGGTGACCATTATCGATGTCGTAGCGCTTACACAGCGCATCCAGGCTATTACGCTGGCCTGGGTGCATCTCCCGTGCCATGACTAGCGTATCCAGAATACGGCAGTGATCTCGCACCGGGCCTAACGCGGGTGCCTGGCGGCGCTTATTGAGCATGCCTAGCTCATGGTCAATAAAGCCGACATCAAAAGGCGCGTTATGGATAACCAGCTCGGCCCCTTCAATAAACGCCCAGAAATCATCTGCGATCTCGGCAAAGACCGGTTCATTAGCCACTTTGGCATCGTCAATGCCATGTACCGCGACCACTTCCGCGTCGATGTGGCGCTCTGGGTTGATGTATTGGTGATAGGTGCGCCCGGTAAAGCGTCGATTAATCATCTCGACGGCACCGATCTCTACCAGTCGGTGGCCATCTTTGGGGTCAATGCCGGTGGTTTCCGTATCTAGGATGACTTGGCGCATGCCGCTCTCCTCTGGTGTTCATCGATGGCTTCATTAGCCAACTCATCTGCACGCTCATTACCAGGATGACCACTGTGCCCTTTTACCCAGTGCCACTCTACTTGATGCCGCTGGGTTTCTTCGTGGAGGGTCTTCCAGAGCTCAGCATTTTTCACGGGCTGCTTGGACGCCGTTTTCCAACCGCGCTTAATCCAATTATGGATCCACTGGGTAATGCCCTGGCGTACATATTGCGAATCGGTCCATAGCGCGACACAACATGGCTTGTTCAAGGTGCGCAGTGCCATGATCGCCGCCATTAACTCCATGCGATTGTTGGTTGTCTCGGCTTCATAGCCTTTCAACGTTTTTTGATGGGGGCCGCTTTCTAACACTACCCCCCAGCCACCTGGGCCAGGATTGCCTCGACACGCCCCGTCGGTATACACCGTAACCTGAGGCAGCCCCTCGGCTTCTTGCTTACTCACGCTCGCTGTCCTTTTTTTGACGACATTGCTCTGATAACTGGTAGCGCGCCGAAGCGCCGGTTCGAGTCGCACCTAGGGTTGATGATGACACAGGCGCACGTAAGCCAAATTTAACGCGTTGAATGGGGGCGTGACGTTGACGCCGCTGCGCCTGGATCATGTAGCCTTCACCAAGAGGGAGGTTGTGCCTTCTCCCCCAAGCTTCCCAAGGTTCGCCACACTTAGCGTTCACTAGGCCACGAAAACAGCAATAGTCTACGCGCTCCACCTCAAAGTCGACAAACGCCAGCCAGTCGCGCAGCCGGTTAGCGCTTCGCCATCGCCCGTTCCATGGAAACTGAGCCTGTTTCTTACGCCAGCGCTGTGTAATCCCACTAACGCTGATAGGATTAAAGCCAAACAGCACCAAAACGCCGTTATCTGCCGTCACCCGCGCAGCCTCTTGAAGGGTATAGTGGGCATCAGAGACATGCTCTAGCCAGTGGTGTAACACCATGGTGTCGATGCAGCGGTCTGGCAGTGCCAGCTGGCCTGGCGGGCACACTAGGCTTGATGAAGATACAGCAAGGGCGCGAGTGGGTGCCCAGCGAATCATGTGAGGAATGGCTGACATCGTCATTAACGCAGGTCCCATGCTCATCTCTAAGCTATGCCCGCCTTTGCGCCCCTCTACCAGCGGCCCTAAACAAGCTCGTTGAGTTTCCCACAAAGCTCGGCCCGCCTCTGTTTGCCAGTACGCCTGGCTCTGAGCCATCCGCTGAGCGAGCATCGGTGCCATCGACGAATTTGACATGAACAGCGCTTCCCTCCAAAGTAACTGACTTTTAGCGACGTTGGCGCCAGTACACTCGCGCCCAGTTAAATATTGAATTTTAGTGTCCACTTATCCAGTTACGGTCACTACTATTACTTTATTTCACCGATTACTTATTTCGAATTTCAAAGGATCTCGCCCATGATGAGCGTGACACCGATTCCCGCCCTAAGCGACAACTATATTTGGCTAATAAGACAGGATACCAGTCAAAGTGTTTGCGTGGTGGACCCCGGTGAAGCCGCGCCTGTCATCGAGTTCCTCGAGCGTGAATCGCTCACTCTGGATACCATTCTGATTACTCATCATCATCAGGACCACACTGGCGGACTAGATGCGCTAGCCAAGCGCTATTCACCCCGTGTGATTGGTCCTGACAACCCCAGCATCAAAGGAATTGATGAGCGAGTGGGCGAAGGGGACCAAGTACGCATTATGGGGCGCCTGTTTGAAGTTATGGCCACTCCTGGCCATACGCTTGATCACATTAGCTACTTTACGCCGGGTATTCCTGGCCTGCTTTTCTGCGGCGACACGCTATTTTGCGCCGGTTGCGGACGCTTGTTTGAAGGCACCCCAGAGCAGATGTTTACTTCATTGAACCGCTTTGCGGAACTACCTGAAGATACCCTGGTCTTTGCAGCACATGAATACACGCAGGCGAACCTGACGTTTGCACGTGCTGCCGACCCTGATAATGATGCTGTTACGCATGCACTGCAGGAGTGTGAGAAGGCACGGATGTTAGACCGGCCTACTTTACCCAGCACGATAGGACGCGAGCTGAAAATCAACCCCTACCTGCGCGTGGGCACCGATAGCGTGCGCCAAGCGGCAGGCTCTCAGGGGGCAAACGATGATGACCTCGCCACGTTCACCACTCTACGGGAGTGGAAGAACCGTTTTTAAGAACGCTATCGAATAGAAACGAACCAAACTATGACCTATCGAACGATTCGCCAGCGCTTACTGTTAAGCGCTGGCAGTACCGTAATAATGGGCCTTTTTCTGGCCGCTGCGGCAAACTCTCAAGCCTCTGCCACTGACACAAACCGCACCTATACCACTGCTAATGACACATCGATGGACGATGGCAACCAGAAAAATGCCAATCGTTTTCAGCCTACTGCGTTGCATCACCACTTCTGGGAAGCCCTTGTGCTTGAACCCCAAGATGCCTGGAGCTCGCTACGCTCAAGCTTCCAATGGCAGGAAAAAAAATTGCCTGCCGATGCTCAGGCTAGAGTCGATGAGTGGATTGAGTACTACCGCTCCAGCCCGCATAACATCGCGGCTATTACCGAGCGCGCCACCCCTTGGCTTGCCTGGATTGCGCAGCAGGTCAGCGACCGCGGCCTGCCCGGCGAAATTGCCCTAATTCCTTTCGTTGAAAGCTCGTTCGACCCCAGTGCGCGCAGTCACTTAGGTGCTGCTGGCCTGTGGCAGTTTATGCCAGGCACCGGCGATGCCTTAGGGCTGGTGCGTAACGGCAACTATGATGGCCGTTTGGATGTTGTGACTTCGACAGAAGCCGCGCTAGATTATCTAGAGATGCAGGCAGATCAGTGGTACGAAGGCGACCTGATGCTATCACTGGCGGCTTACAATGCTGGCGCTGGCACCGTGAACCGGGCTCAGCGCCAAGCACAGAGCCAAGGGTTGGATGGCAAATACTGGGATCTTTCCCTCCCCCACGAAACCATGCAATACGTGCCTAAGCTCAAGGCAATTGCGACGATTATTAATGATCCCGAGAAGTACGGTGTCAGCCTGCCGGATATCCATCCAGACCCCGCGTTTGCGAAAGTTCAACTGGAACAGCCGGTGAGCTTAGCCCAAGCCTCCCAGCTATTAGATGTCAGCCAATCCGCGCTGGCCGAGCTAAATCCTGGCCTGCTGAATGGCAGCCTCGACCCACGCAGTGCACAGACGCTTCTAGTGCCTGAAGAAGTTGATACTCAGGTATTAGCTCAGCTTTCGCAGTCAGACGATGCTGCGCTTGCCTCGACCAGCACGCCTTCCGTGCATCGCGTTGAAAGAGGCGATAATCTTTCTGCTATCGCCGCGCAGTATAATCTTGATCAGCAAGACTTAATCAGGTGGAATGCTATAGATCGCCCGGAAGCACTGCAGCCAGGACAGCTGCTGTCGCTCTCTGGTCGTTAATACTCTCTGGCTACACGCATCAGATCAGTAGTTTAGAATTAAGGCTTTGCAAGGTGTTCACCTAGGTTTTGTTACTACAGGAAGTTGCCAATGCCACGTGGTGTGATGTTCACTAAAACGCTTTTGCTAATAAGCGGCTTGCTGCTGAGTTTGTCGCTATCTGCTTCAGAAGAGGCCGTTGACACCACCACTACTGCTGTTGAAACGGTGCATGGGCTATCGCTTTACGATAGCCCGGAATTGCCGGAAGATTTCGCCTACTTTCCCCACGTTAATCCGCAAGCTCCCAAAGGCGGCTCCATTACACACACCGCCGTAGGCGGTAGCTTCGATTCCACCAATCCTTTTATTATTCGCGGAACGCCCGCCACCGGCATTTCTCAAATTTATGACACGCTGATGGCCAGCAACCCCAATGAGCCGTTTAGCCTTTATGGCTTACTAGCGAAAGGCGTGCGCCTAGATCCTGAGCGCCGCTGGATTGAGTTCGACCTACGTGAGGAAGCTCGCTTTCAGGATGGCGAGCCGGTCACTGCCTACGACGTAGTATTCTCCTTTGACTTGCTACGTGAAGAGGGTAACCCCTTCTATGCCAGCTATTATGCGGGCGTTGAGCGAGTCATCGCTATAAACGAACATCAGGTACGCTTCGAGTTCAACGATACCGAGTCTCGGGAGCTGCCGCTGATTGTGGCCCAGCTCCCCATTCTTCCCCGCCACTATTGGGAACCCCGCGACTTTAGCGCCCCAACCCTGGAAGCACACCCAGGTTCCGGCCCCTACCGGATAAGCGAAGTGGACCCAGGGCGACGCATTGTGTACCAGCGCAACGAGAACTACTGGGGCAAAGATCTACCGGTCAACGTCGGCCGTTACAACATCGACCGCGTGGTATACGAATACTATCGAGACCGGGATATCGCCTGGGAGGCGTTTAAAGCCGGGTTAACAGATTTCCGTATTGATGCCCGCGCAGCCACCTGGGCCATTGGCTACAACTTTCCCGCCTACCAAGATGGCCTGATTAAGCGCATCACCGTTCCTGATGTAAACCCGTCGATGATGCAGGCGTTTGTCTTCAACCTCCGCGAAGAGAAATTTCAAGACCCACGGGTGCGTGAAGCCTTGAGCCTGACGTTCGACTTCCCCTGGTTAAACACCAATATTTTCTATAACACCTACGCTCGCACGGAGAGCTTCTTCCAAAACTCGGAAATGGAAGCCATCGGCGAACCCTCCGAGGCTGAACTGGCGTTGCTCGAACCGTTTCGTGATGAGCTGCTGGCATCTCATCAGTCAGAGCGGCTTTTCACTGATCCACTCCCCATTGAGCATCCGGTGGAGCTTCGTGAACGCTTAAGGCTAGCGCTTGAGCTTCTGCGTGAAGCGGGTTACCGCGTCGATGATGGCGTACTGGTTAATGCCGAAGGCCGCCCACTCTCGCTGGAGGTACTGCTTTACGACTCAGGCTTAGAGCGCGTTGTGCAGCCCATGCTGCGGAACATGGCGCGCTTGGGTATCCAGACTTCCCTACGCATTGTCGATATCAACCAGTACCTTAACCGCGTACGGGATTATGACTACGACATAGTGATCAGCCACTTCCCGCAATCCAATAACCCCGGTAACGAACAGCGGGACTACTGGACCAGCGCCGCCGCCGAAGCGCCGCAAAGCCGCAATCGGATGGCACTGGCCCACCCCGCCGTTGATGCCCTGGTGGAAGAGATCATTCGGGCAGAAGACCGCGAGTCACTGGATACCGCTACCCGCGCCCTTGATAGGGTGCTGCGCTGGGGCTTTTATGTGATCCCCCACTATCACTCCGGCGAGACACGCATTGCAGTATGGGATAAGTTTGGTTACCCGGAACCATTTCCCGCCTACGCCATGGATTTAGATGCCTGGTGGGTAGATAGCGAACGTGAAGCAGCGCTGCAGCGACGTAATCGTCGCCGCTAGCGTTTGTCGTTGCGGCTGACCTTCGTTTATCACAATCGCTCACAACAATAGCCTGTTTACATCATTTCGTGGAGTGCACTGTGGCACGTTATACCCTACGCCGACTGCTACTAATGATCCCGACTCTGTTCGGGATCATGCTGCTTAACTTCATGATTGTGCAAGCCGCCCCCGGTGGGCCGATTGACCAAATGCTGGCGCGTTTTGAAGGCGCTAACGCCATGGCCAGCACACGGCTAGATATGGGCGGTGCCGATGTACAGGTCAACGATGACTCCCGCGGCGCGCGCGGTATCGACCCGCGCTTTATCGAACAGTTGGAGCAGCAGTTTGGCTTTGATAAGCCTGCCCATGAACGCTTCATCGGCATGATGGCGGACTATCTCACCTTCGATTTCGGCACCAGCTTTTTTAGAGACAGGCCGGTGATTGACCTGATGATCGAGCGGCTGCCGGTGTCGATCTCCCTCGGTTTATGGACCACCCTGCTGGTCTATGTGATTTCCATTCCGTTAGGCATTCGTAAAGCCCTGCGCCACGGTTCACGCTTCGACGTATGGACATCGGGGCTGGTCATTGTCGGGTATGCGATTCCTGGTTTTCTGTTCGCCATTCTACTAATAGTACTATTTGCTGGCGGCACCTACCTGGACTGGTTCCCGCTACGCGGGCTGACCTCGCCGGATTTTGACGAGCTATCCGCTTGGGGCAAAGTGAAAGACTACTTCTGGCACATCACCCTGCCGGTTATCTCGGCGGCCATTGGCAGCTTCGCCACCCTCACCATGCTAACAAAAAATAGCTTTCTGGATGAAATCCATAAGCAGTATGTACTCACTGCCCGAGCCAAAGGCGCCGATGAGCAGCGCGTGCTGTATGGGCACGTCTTTCGCAATGCCATGCTAATTATTATCGCGGGCCTGCCCTCGGCAATGATCGGTATTTTCTTTACCGGCGCGCTGCTGATCGAGGTGATTTTCTCCCTGGATGGGCTGGGCCTGCTGGGCTTTGAAGCGGTCATGCAGCGTGACTACCCGGTGATCTTCGGTACACTGTTTCTCTATACCGTCATCGGGCTGCTGCTCAAACTGATCTCGGACTTAACCTATGTGTGGGTTGATCCGCGTATCGATTTCGCGTCGAGGGAGTCTTAATATGCACGTTCTTACCTCACGCCTCTCGCCTATTACCTTGCGCCGACTGGCGGCGTTTAAAGCTAACCGCCGTGCACGTATCTCGCTGTGGCTCTTTGGCATCCTGTTTATCATCAGCCTGTTTGCCGAGCTGGTCGCCAACGACAAACCGATTGTGATGCAGTATGACGGCCAGTGGTACGTGCCGCTGCTGGTGGATTATCCAGAAACCGAGTTCGGAGGTTTCCTCCCTACCCGTGCCGATTACCTGGACCCGTTTATCCAGCAGCAGATCAGCGACCACGGCTGGGCGCTCTGGCCGATCATTCCGTTCTCCTATCAAACCCTGGATATGCAGATGACGCAACCCTCGCCTGCGCCGCCGGATAGCCGCCACTGGCTGGGCACCGACGACCAGGGCCGCGACGTACTGGCGCGGGTGATTTATGGGTTCAGGCTATCCGTAGCATTTGCACTAGTGCTCACCGCTGGGTCATTGGTGATTGGCGTTTTTGCTGGCGGGGTACAGGGCTACTTCGGCGGCAAGGTGGACCTCATTGGCCAGCGAGTTACTGAAATTTGGTCGGGGCTGCCGGTACTGTTTTTATTGATTATTTTGGCCAGTTTTGTACAGCCTGGCTTCTGGTGGCTGCTGGGTATCATGCTGCTTTTCTCCTGGCTGGGGCTTGTGGATATTGTTCGTGCCGAGTTTTTGCGGGCCCGCAACCTAGAGTACGTTCGCGCCGCCAAAGCCATGGGGCTTCCTTCACGGCTGATTATGTGGCGGCACGTACTGCCTAATGCCATGGTCGCCACGCTGACGTTTATTCCCTTTCTGTTCACTGGTGCCATCGGCACGTTAACCGCACTGGACTTCCTCGGCTTTGGGTTGCCACCGGGCGCTCCATCGCTGGGTGAGCTAGCCGCCCAGGGCAAAAATAACCTGCACGCCCCTTGGTTAGGGATCACCGCCTTTATGACCCTGGCGATCATGCTTTCCCTGCTGGTATTTATTGGCGAAGGCCTACGCGACGCCTTCGACCCACGCCATGTTAAACAGCGTCCTATCTCTGTCCAGGAAAATTCTGCTCAGGAAACGCCCCATGTCTGAACCCACTACCAAACCGTTACTGCGTCTTAAAGAGTTAACGGTATCTTTTGATGGCAATGTGGTCGTGGACGCTCTTTCGCTAACGGTTAACGCTGGCGAAACACTGGCCATTGTCGGGGAGTCCGGCTCGGGTAAGTCGGTTTCCGCACTAGGGGCCATCGACCTACTGCCAAGCAATGCGGAAGTGCGCGGTCAGCGCTGGCTGGAAGAGACCGACCTGACGCGGCTAAACAAGCGCGACTGGAACGGCATTCGTGGCAATCGTGTTGGGTTCATTTTTCAGGAGCCGATGACCTCGCTTAACCCGCTGCACCGCATTGGCAAACAGATTAGCGAAACGCTGCGGCTACACCAAGGCTTGAGCGGCCAAGCAGCCCGCCGCCGGGCAAAAACACTGCTTGAACAAGTCAAACTACCCCGTCCTGAAGAGCTACTGGATGCCTGGCCCCACCAACTCTCCGGCGGGCAGCGCCAGCGGATGATGATTGCCATGGCCATTGCCAACAACCCAGCCCTACTGATTGCCGATGAGCCCACCACCGCACTTGATGTCACCGTGCAGCAGGAGATTCTCGCGCTGCTTAAAGAGCTGCGCGACCAGCACGGCATGGGCGTACTGCTGATTAGCCATGACTTAAACCTGGTACGCCGCCACGCCGACCGCGTCTGCGTGATGTATCAGGGCAAGGTGCAGGAAACCGGCAGCGTTACCGAGGTGTTTAGCGCCCCACAAAGCGATTACACCAAGGCGCTGATTGCCGCCGAGCCCGAAGGCCGCCCTGCAGAACCCGCAAACACAACGCCTCTGCTGACAACACAACAACTGCGGGTAAGCTTTAAGCGCCCTAAAACGGGGCTGTTTCAGCGCCAGCCCCCCGCCTTTGAGGCGTTAAAGGCCACCAACCTGACTATTGCCCCCGGTGAAACCTTGGGCATTGTTGGAGAGTCGGGGTCCGGTAAAACGACACTCGCCTCGGCGATTATGCGTTTGGTCGCTAGCCAGGGCGAAGTGCAGCTTGGCGATACACCGCTCAGCCAGCTCTCGGGGGATGCGCTGCGCCGCCAGCGCCATCGTCTGCAGATGGTGTTTCAGGACCCCTACGGTGCCCTTTCACCGCGGATGCCGGTATTCGATATTGTCAGTGAAGGCTTGCGCTTTCACTATCCAAAGCTTACCGATGCGGAAGTGGCCGAACGGGTACACCGCACCTTGTGGGAAGTCGGCTTACCGGAAAGCTGTGCGGCCCGCTACCCTCACGAGTTTTCCGGCGGACAGCGCCAACGCATTGCCGTAGCCCGAGCGATTATTTTAGAGCCGGAACTGCTGGTGCTAGATGAACCCACGTCAGCGCTTGACCGCACCGTGCAAAAGCAGCTGGTTGTGCTGCTGCGCGAACTGCAAGCCCGCCGCCAGCTTAGCTATCTGTTTATCAGCCACGACCTTGCCGTGGTACGGGCGATGGCGCATCGGGTCATGGTGCTAAAAGATGGCGAAGTGGTCGAACAAGGCAACTGCTTGGACGTACTTGCTGCCCCTCAACACGCCTATACCAAAGCACTCATCGAAGCTGCGCACTTGCACTAAGTGCCTGCTTAACTTTTTGTTTAAGCAATTTTTCGGATGTTCTGCAGCCTTTAGTCAAAACAAGATAACGGTATAAAATATAGTGTTTTTACGCAAACAAGATACCGCAATGGACATCTAGTCCATTGCGGTATCTCAACGGAAAAAGGTCGCTTAAAAGCTGGCGATCTCTTCCGGAGTAAGCTCCCGCCATTCGCCAGGAGCAAGGTCATCGGGCAGCAATACATCACCAATCGAGCGGCGATGTAGCGCGTTAACGTGGTTGCCTAAAGCGGCAAACATGCGCTTCACCTGATGGTAGCGCCCTTCGGTAATGGTGAGTTCCGCTTGTTGCGGGGTGATAAAACGCAGCGTGGCTGGCTGGGTAGGCGTTTCCTCACCTTCCAGTAAGATACCCTCAGCCACCTGTTCTATCGCCTGCTGGGCGGCCTCGCCTTCCATCGGCTCAGCCAACTCCGCTATATAGACTTTGGCACAGCGGTGGCGTGGCGAGGTCACTCGGTGCGACCATTGGCCATCATCGGTCAGTAACAGTAGGCCCGTGGTATCCACATCTAGCCGCCCTACTGGCTGCAGCCGCTCCACTTTAGGTAAGTCGATAATGTCGATTACCCGCGGGTAGAGACCCCGGCGAGCGGTACACTCCACATCCACCGGTTTATGCATCATCACGTAGCGAAGCCCCACTAGGGCGAGCCGTTCGCCGTTGAGCTTCACTTCGTCATTTTCAGTATCTACCTGGGTGGCCGCCTGCTTGATCGGTTCGCCATTGAGCGTCACTTCACCGTTTTTAAGCGCACGTTTTGCGAGGCTGCGGGTTAGCGGTGTGGTCTCACTTAAAAAACGATCAAGGCGCATTATTGCCCCACTCCTGGCAGCAACGAAAAGCGGTCGGCATCTTGCCAGGCAGGAAATTTTTCACGAAAGGCATCTAGGTCCGTTTTATCTAGCGTCCCCGTTTCAATAAACGGAGTATGGGCAGGATGGTCGATCAGCGGTTCGCCTTTAAAATCGACCAGCATGGAGTCGCCACTATAGGCCAGCCCCTTGGCATCTTCACCCACGCGGTTAACACCCACCACGTAGGCGAGGTTTTCCACCGCGCGCGCCTGTAGCAAGGTACGCCACGGATGCCGCCGAGGAGCGGGCCAATTAGCCACGCACAGGATGGCATCATACTCGAAATGCTCGCCCTCTGCTGGCTGCTGGCGCATCCACACTGGGAAACGCAGGTCGTAACACACACTAAGCTGCAGCTTAAAACCGTTGAGTTCTACGATGTGGCGCTGCTTCCCCATGCCATAGCGTTCATGCTCCCCGGCCATGCGAAACAGGTGGCGTTTGTCGTAGTAGCTCACTTCTCCCGTTGGCGTTGCCCACACCATACGGTTGTAGTACTGGCCGTCGTCAACAATGGCGACGCTGCCGGTCACCACGCAGCCCCTTGCCTTCGCCTGGGTTTGCAGCCAGGCAACGCTTTGGCTCTCTTTCATGGGCTGCGCCATTTCCCGGGAATTCATCGTGAAACCGGTGGCAAACATCTCTGGCAGTACAATCAGGTCAGTGTCGCGACTGTCTAAATCACCCAGCAGTGCCTCTAAATGCGTGTGGTTGGCTTGAGGATCTTCCCAGCGTAAGTCGCACTGCACCAGGCTAGTTTTTAATTGACTCATGCCGCGTCTCCTTTGCATCGGTGTCTTTATCAATTGTGTGCTAGATTAGCATTTTTACTTAATGAGGCTGCTATGCTTCCATCCGCTCCTAGGGACCCTGAAGCGGTCAAAGGCGTCATGTTTGGCTTAACCGCCTACATCATGTGGGGTTGTTTCCCGCTGTTTTTTGCCCTCTTTGACGGGATTCCGGCCTTTGAGATCTTGATTCACCGCATTTTGTGGTCGTGCCTATTCCTGGTGGGGCTGATTAGCGTGTTGGGCCGCTGGTCACCGGTCGTGGCTGCATTGGTGCAGCCTAAGCGCTTGGGCCGAGTGTTAGCCTGCGCGCTGCTGATCGCCTTTAACTGGGGCATCTATATCTATGCGGTGGAGAGCAAACAGGTGCTGCAAGCCAGTTTAGGCTACTTTCTCACCCCGTTGGTGAATGTAGCACTGGGCATGCTAGTACTTCGGGAAGTCATGGCGAAGCTACAGCTTGTGGCGCTGGGCCTCGCCAGCCTTGCCATTGCGATTCAATTTATCATGCTGGGTGAATTACCGTGGCTTAGCTTGCTGCTTGCTCTTAGCTTCGGCAGCTATGGGCTGTTTCGTAAGCAAGTGCCACTGGATGGACTGTCAGGCCTCTTCGTGGAAACGCTGCTGCTATTCCCGCTGGCGCTAATGGCGCTTACCTGGATGAGCTGGCAGGGCGAGTCACATTTCCTCCACGATGCGCCCATGTCCGCGCTGTTAGTCGTGAGCGGAGTCTTAACTGCCCTGCCGTTGATGGCCTTTGCAGGCGCGGCGCGTCGCTTACGCTTGGCCACGCTGGGGTTCTTAATGTATATCAACCCCAGCATTCAGTTCCTAATTGCCTTGACGATTTTCGGTGAGCCCCTGGGCATGATCCAACTCGCTACGTTCTTGATGATCTGGACCGGTCTTGCGCTCTACTCATGGTCATCATGGCAATCACGCCCGCGTCAAGCGGCGGTTTGACGAAGCAGTCGGTAACGCTGGCTGCTCTTTATGGGCCACACTGGTTGCGGTGTTTTTTTCCGGCGGGTAGCCAACACGGAAACCGCCCCAGTGCTTGCCATTAATATAAATCGGCACTGAGAGGTCGTGCATGATCTCGCCAGTATCACGCTTGTAGGTTTGCAGTAGCAGCGGTTTCTCGTGGGCACCGCAGCGACTACCGGTAGGATCGTCGAAAATACGCTTGCTGCGGCAATACTTCAGATCGTGATCATAATCGCCAGTTGGCGGGCGGCTTACCGCAGCATTGTGGGTAGGCACGTAGCCGTTACGGTCACAAGCAATGGCATAGCTCAAGCTATACTCGGTAAGTAGTGGCTCCTGTAAGGTAGGAAGATGCTGGTCTGTAAAGGTGTCAAAGCCCGTATGGTAAAGCGGCGGCCGGGTGCCGCTGATGGCAGCGTAGTCCGGTTGGAACAACGCGCTTTCCGATAGCTCGCCACGGATAATGGCTTTTTCAAACAGCTTGCCGATGCGGTCAGCGGTTTGGCGGGCAACCAGAAAGACGGTTTGATGCCGCCCCTGTAGACGCTGCTGCGCCAGTTCGCCGTCAACACCTTCTGCGGCATCCATGAGCGCACGCGCCTGAAGGGCCAACTCGTGCATGTTGCGGTTGCCTTCATCTACATCGTCCTCCAACTGGCTCAGGCTGTCGGCCACCGTTTGGCTATGTTCTTTAGTACTGGCCATAGCATCGGCAACGCTGGTGATCTCCTGCTGGACTTGATCAAACTCTTCGGTCATCGTGGCTAAGCTGCTGCCTACTCGTTGCATCCCCTGGGAGCGTTCGCGAACCCGCGTCATCAAATCCCCCATGGTGGCCACCACGCTCTGACCGCTCTGATGCATATCTTTGACCAGCTCATCAACGCTTTGCGTCGCCGTCGAAGTCTTCAAAGCGAGGTTACGCACTTCTCCTGCGACCACAGCAAAGCCCCTGCCATGCTCACCTGCTCGAGCGGCTTCAATGGAGGCATTCAGTGAAAGCAGATGGGTCTGTTCGGCAATGCCTTCAATCATTGAGGTGACGCTGCGCACACGCTCAATTTTATCGTTGAGTGCAGTCAGCATATCCAGCGCTTGGTTAGAGCGCTCAGCCACATCGGTCATATCATGGATGATAGCAGTTAGTTCATCGTGATTATGATGGCTAGCTTGCTGAGCATTATCGGCAAGGGCAGCCACCTGGGTAGCACTGGCACTGACCTGCATAATGGCAGCATTGATAGCGCTCATACTAGAGGATGCTTCGCTAGCCATAGTCTCCTGTTTGCCCAGCCGCTGAGCCATCAAGTCAGCGTAATGGGACACTTCCGCCGAGGCAATGGCCGTGCTACTGGCACGATTCATTAACCGGTAAGCCATAGCGCGCAGCGAGCCATAGTCTCTCAGGGGTTTTAGCCCGCGCACCGATTGCTTCAACCGGTGCTGATCAGCGCTATAAACACTATATAACCCGACAGCCATCACCCCCATACCACCCAATGAAGCGCACAACACAGCGAGGTATTTCCAAGCACCTGGCTGAGACACTAGCCCGATAGAGGCTATCAGTAGTAGCAATGGCACCAGCCAACGAAGTAGTCGCATGTGAGGCACTCTTTTTTTAGTTGACGTTGTTGAGTTGGAAAGCGCTGCGATGTAGGAGACCCCTCTTTCTCAGTAATCTTAACGGGTTATGCTAATGAAAGAAGTAGCACTTTGGGGGAAGAGCGATGTGTATTGCTGGCAAGGAAACGGCAAATGCCGTAATTATCGTTATAACGCGCTAAACTATTGCCCTTATTTTCAATGCTGCCCTTATGCACACTCGGCCTAAGCCATAGGAGCTTATGTTTAAGCGCTATTTGCCTATTTTTACCTGGCTGCCCCACTACCATAAGCGTTTGCTTGGAGCCGACCTTCTGGCGGGCTTAATTGTGACCGTTATGGTCATACCTCAATCGCTAGCTTATGCCCTGCTTGCGGGATTGCCAGCCGTGGTAGGCCTCTATGCGAGTATTCTGCCGCAACTGCTGTATACCTTTCTTGGCACCAGCCGCACTCTGGCGGTAGGGCCAGTCGCCATCATCGCGCTGATGACTGGGGCCGCGCTATCCTCGGTGGCTGCGCCTGGTACCCCCGAGTACCTGCAGGCTGCGCTGGTGCTCTCGCTGCTCTCAGGTGCCATTTTGGTGGCCATGGGCGCGCTAAAGATGGGCTTTTTCAGCAACTATTTAAGCCACCCGGTTATTTCGGGCTTTTTAACCGCTTCGGGAATTTTGATTGCCGTTAGCCAGTTAGGCAGCCTGCTGGGCGTTTCAAGCAGCGGTTTCACTCTGGTAGAGCGCCTGATGACGCTACTGCCTAACCTGCCTACGTTTAACCCTTATACAGTTGCCATTGGCGGTGGAACGCTGCTGTTTCTGGTGTTAATGCGCCGCTATGGCAAACAAAGCTTGATAAAGGTAGGCCTTCCCGCAGCACTCGCTGATTTAATGACCAAAGCAGGGCCCGTCTTTGCCGTGGTGGTCACTACGTTGGCGGCGTGGCACTGGCAGTTGGCTTACGAGCATGGGGTAGCCGTGGTCGGCACTATTCCCAGCGGTCTGCCCGCACTTAGCTTTCCCTGGGGGGATGCGTCGTTATGGCGAGCACTATTAATACCCGCCATGTTGATTAGCCTAGTGGGGTTTGTCGAGTCGGTTTCTATGGGGCAAATGCTGGCAGCAAAACGGCGCCAGCGTATCTCCCCCAACCAGGAGCTGATTGGCTTAGGGGCCGCCAACTTAGCGGCAGGGTTTACCAGTGGCATGCCTGTCACCGGCGGCTTATCCCGCACCGTCATCAACTACGATGCGGGCGCACAAACGCCTGCTGCTGGGGCCTTTGCCGCGCTCGGCATTGCACTTGTGACCATGGCATTTACCGGCTGGCTCTACCATCTACCCATTGCAACGCTGGCGGCCACCATCACGGTGTCTATTTTGACCCTGGTGGATATCCCCATGCTGCGCCAAACCTGGCGCTACTCCCGTAGCGACTTTGCCGCCATGGCGGTCACGATTCTATTAACACTGGTGGAAGGCATTGAAGCGGGCATTATTGGTGGGGTAACACTTTCCATTGCGCTCTTTTTATACCGCACCAGCCGCCCTCACAGCGCTTTAGTGGGCCGAGTGCCGGATACCGAGCACTTTCGTAATGTAGAGCGGCATGATGTGGAGACGGTGAGCAACGCAGCCCTACTGCGCATCGATGAGAGCCTCTACTTCGCCAATGCCCGCTATCTCGAAGACACCGTCTACAACTTGGTGGCCAGCCGCCCAGAGCTTGAGCATGTCGTGCTGATCTGTTCAGCAGTCAACCTGATTGACGCCTCGGCCTTGGAGAGTCTGGATGCCATCAATGCTCGCTTGAAAGATTCCGACGTCAAACTGCACTTATCAGAGGTGAAAGGCCCGGTGATGGACCAGTTGAAAAAAAGCGACTTCCTGGATGCGTTAACCGGGCGGGTATTTTTAAGCACCTACGCGGCATGGCGGCAATTCTCTTAGCTTAGGAACGCATAAACCACTGAAAATCCAGGCAACCGCCTGGCTTTTTTTGTGAGCCTAAGGACTATTTTTGACTGCCCACCAGAACAGCGTTGACAGCCTCTCTGGCCTTACCTACTATCACTCGACCACTTAGCAAAACCAAATACCGCATAGCAAAACATAAAGTAACTGAACGTAACGAGCCCAAAAGCAACAATCACAATAGAAGCAACCACAATAAAGGAGCATTTCAATGCGTCCGTTTGCTCACCGCCTGTTAATCGCTGCCCTCCCGCTCTCGCTGTTAGGAGTGGCGGTCAGCCAAGCCAACGAAGTAGAACTCCCCAGCACCATGGCCTGGACCGCCTACGGCACCAACTCCAGCGGCTACGCCCAGGCCGTTGCCATTGGCAATATGCTGCAGAATAAGTACGACTCTTCTGTGCGCATTCTGCCTGGCGATAACGATGTCTCCCGTATGACGCCCCTCAAACAGGGTCGCGTTGACCTGTGCGCTTGCGGTATCGCCAGCTACTACGGCGCCGAAGGGGTCATGATGTTTGCCGACCGCGACTGGGGCCCGCAGCCGCTGCGCGTGATTACCACCTCAACCGCGTCGTTTGGTCTGTCACTGGCCGTGGCGGGTGATTTGGACGTTGAAACCCCCGCCGATTTAGCAGGCAAACGCATTGCTTATATTCGCGGTGATGATGCCCTGAACAAAGGCACTGAGGCGTACCTTGCCTTCGGCGGCCTAACCTGGGATGACGTTGAACGCGTTGACTACCCCGGCTATGCCCGCTCTTTCGACGGCATTATTGCTGGCGATGTGGACGCCTCTTTCACTACCACCGTTACACCGCCCGCTCAGCAGCTCGCGAGCAGCCCACGGGGCGTTAGCTGGCCGGTGCTTGACCCTAACGATGAAGCTGGCTGGGAACGCATGGCGGCGGTGGCACCCTACTTCCGCCCCCATGAAGTCACCGCCGGTGCAGGCGGCATTAGCGCCGACAACCCGGTACCCAGCGCCAGCTATCCCTACCCCATTGTGGTGGCGAATCAAGACCTTGATGACAATGTCGCTTACGGTTTAATCAAAGCGATGCAGGAAAACTACGACGGCTACAAAGATAACGCGCCGGGTGCAGTGGGCTACGCGCTGGAGTACCAGGATTTACAGTGGGTAATCCCATTCCACGACGCAGTGGTGGAGTACTACAAAGAGATCGACGTGTGGACCGATGAGATGCAGGCCCACCAAGACCAACTCGTTGAGCGTCAAAACGTATTAATGCAGGCCTGGGAGCAGTTTATGCAAGACGCATCCAGCGATGCCGATACGTTTACTACTGACTGGATGGCCGCCCGCGCCACGGCGCTCACCGATGCTGGGTTCGAGCCGATCTTCGAGTAACTCGCCACGGGGCGGCGCTCGCCGCCCCTGCTGATTGATGGAACGCCCTATGACCACCGATACCGCACCTGCCAGCACGCCGCAGGTTAAAGAAAAGATCAGCCAAATCCGCGAGCTGCCTCTGGCGCTTCGTTGGGTGCCTGCCACCGTCACCGTATTACTGATGATGATGACGCTGGACTACCTGTTTAACTGGGGCTTGCTCACGTTCGTGACCGGGCTGGAAACTCAGTTTTACTATGCAGTGGTGGCACTGCTTCTGCCGCTCGTGTTTCTGCTATGGCCCATGCGCAGCAGCCAACAGGAGCAATCCATTCCCTGGTATGACTACCTGCTTAGCGCTGTCACGCTGATCGTGGGTGGCTACTTTGTGTATAACGCTGTTCCCATTCTGGAGCGCGGCTGGGCGTTTGCAGCTCCGGATATCGCCATTTATTTCAGCTATGCCTACTGGTTATTGATTATCGAAGCCGCCCGCCGAGCCGGCGGTTTGCCGATTGCCATCATTGCCGGGGTGTTCTCGCTTTACCCCTTAGTAGCCGATATCGTTCCTGGCCCCATCCAGGCATTCCCTTCTAGCCTGCCTGAAACGGCGATGTACCACACCATGAGCACCGAAAGCATCATGGGGGTTCCGCTACAGGCTTTTGCGGGCCTGGTGATTGGCTTTCTGGTGTTTGGCGTGGTGCTGCAAAAAAGCGGCGGCGGCAAATTCTTCATTAATTTAGCCTTTGCGCTTTTAGGCCATGTACGCGGCGGCCCGGCTAAGGTGTCGATTTTTTCCAGCGGCCTGATGGGTTCCATGAGCGGCAGCGTGATCAGTAACGTGCTGACCACTGGGGTGCTCTCGATTCCGGCCATGCGCCGCATTGGCATGAGCCGCTCGTTTGCGGGCGGTGTGGAAGCCTGCGCCTCAACTGGTGGCGTATTGATGCCCCCAGTGATGGGTGCCACCGCCTTCGTGATGGCCATGTTCCTGGATATTCCCTACTCAGCGGTGGCGCTGGCAGCGGTAATTCCCTCAATTCTCTATTTCCTTGGTCTGTTCATTCAAATTGATGCCTATGCCGCGCGCAACGACATCAAAGGCCTGCCCGCCATAGAGCTACCGTCGATTAAGCAAACCCTGAAAGAGGGCTGGTACTTTATCTTCGTCTTCGGCCTGCTGGTATGGATGCTGCTGATCATGCAGCGCGAAGCGGTTGCCCCGTTCTATGCGACCGCCCTGCTGTTAGTGCTCAACCAACTCTCTAAGCAGAACCGCTGGGGTTGGAAGGATGTCACCGAAACGCTCTCGTCAGCGGCCAAGCTATTTGCCGAACTTATCGCCATTCTGGCGGGCGTTGGTATGTTGGTAGGCGCGCTCTCCATGACCGGCCTGTCGGGCACCATTGCCAACGACTTTATCAATATCGCCGGCGGCAGCGTGCCATTGCTGCTAATTATGGGCGCGGTCACCAGCTTTGTGTTGGGCATTGGCATGACCGTGACAGCAGCCTATATCTTCCTGGCGGTGGCGCTCGCCCCTGCGCTGATTCAAGGCGGCGGTCTGGACCCCATGGCGGTGCACATGTTCATTCTCTACTGGGGCATGCTCAGCTTTATCACGCCACCCGTGGCACTCGGTGCTTTTGCCGCCGCTACCGTGGCCGGTGCCCGTCCTATGGAAACCGGCCTGCAGGCCATGCGTCTAGGCAGCGTGATTTACTTTATCCCCTTCCTGTTCGTACTGAATCCCGCGCTGATCATGCAGGGCGAACCATGGATGATCATTGCCGTGTTTATCCAAGCGGTCATCGGCATCATCCTGTTTGCCTCCGCGATGCAAGGCTACCTGATGGGCGTGGGTCGTTTGGGTTACGGCGCGCTGCAGGAAATCGTGATTCGTGCGCTGGTACTGATCGCGGGGCTACTGCTCGCCCTACCGGGCGGCGGCATGGTACCGCTAAGCCAGTGGGAGTTGATTGGTTTAGCCGCTGTGGCGCTGCTACCCGCCGTGGTGCTTGCCCGCCTTAGCCAGCGCCATCACCAGCGTTCGCTCACTGCCAACGCTTAATGCCACCCTCGAGGATTCTTATGAGCACAAAAACAAATCTCACCCTCGTACTCGGTAGTTTAACGGCAGGCCTGCTGGCGGCTGGCAGCGCCAGCGCCATGCCTAGCACGCTGAACTGGACCGCGTATGGCACCGGCACCAGTGGCCATGCGCAGATTATGGCCATCAGCCAGCTGCTACAGGAGGAGCACGGCACTCAGTCCCGCGTCATCCCGGGTGAAAACGACACCATGCGCATGACACCGCTGAAAACTGGCCGCGTGGATCTCTGCGCATGCGGCATTGCCAGCTACTACGGCTCTGAAGGCGTGATGATGTTCGCCGGGCCGGACTGGGGCCCGCAGCCCATTCGGGTGATTTCTACCTCCATGGCCAGCTTTGGGTTAGGTATGGCCGTGGCAGGCGACGTAGAGATGGATTCCATCGCCGATCTGGAAGGTAAACGTCTAGCCTACCTGCGCGGCGACGACGCGCTGAACAAAGCCGCTGAAGCCTACCTAGCTTTCGCGGGTTTGACCTGGGATGACGTCGAGCGCGTTGACTTCCCCGGCTACAACGCCGCCTTCGACGGCATTATCAGCGGCCGTGCCGATGCCGCTATTACCACCACCGTGACACCGGCGGCGCAGCGGTTAGCGGCTAGCCCTCGTGGCTTACAGTGGCCAGAACTGCCCACTGACGATGAAGCAGGCTGGGCACAGATGCTGGAGGTGGCCCCCTACTTCCAACCCCACGACGTCACTTCAGGCGCAGGTATTAACGCTGACCACCCGCTTGCCAGCGCCAGCTACCCCTATCCGATCATGGTGAGCAACGCCGATTTAGCGCCAGAAACCGTCACCGGCTTGATCACCACGCTAGTGGAGTCCTTCGACGACTATAAAGATAACGCCCCAGGGGCTAGCGGCTATGCCCTTGAGAATCAAAACATGACCTGGGTGGTGCCTTTCCACGATACCGTGGTGGCGTACTACCAAGAAAGCGGTGTATGGACCGATGAAATGGACGCCCACCAGAACGCTTTGGTGGAGCGGCAACAGCTGCTAATGGACACCTGGGAAGCCTATCAAGCCGATGCGCCCGAAGACGAAGCGGCGTTTATCGACGGCTGGATGGAAACCCGGCGGGCTGCCTTACAAGAAGCTGGGTTAAACCCCGTTTTTTGATGTTGCTTCAATCACGACGGAAATCATTACCTAAGGCCGCCTCTGCGCGGCCTTTTGTTTAGCCAACAACGTTCCGCAATGCAGAACGTTGTTTTGCATTATTGACTCCAACGGCGTCTTTCGCCATGATCACCTAATTCCGAATAACAACTTTAAATTTCATATAGCGAAATACGGGAGCCACTATGAGTGTTCACTACCAGCGACATGGCGAGGTCGGCGTCATTAGTATCGCTAACCCGCCCGTCAACGCATTGAGCCAAGCGGTGCGTAGCGGTTTGCTCAGCGCCCTTGAAGAGGGGTTGGCCGACCAGCAGGCCCAAGCACTGGTGGTGATAGCAGAGGGGCGAACCTTTATCGCCGGGGCCGATATACGTGAATTTGGTAAGCCGCCCCAGGCACCGCTGCTACCGGATGTCATTACACAGCTAGAAGCCTGCCCCAAACCGCTCATCGCATCGCTACACGGCACTGCGCTGGGAGGCGGCTTAGAAGTCGCGCTGGGTTGCCACTATCGAATTGCGCTGACAGGCACCCGCGTTGGTTTACCGGAAGTGAAGCTTGGCTTACTGCCCGGCGCAGGCGGTACCCAGCGGCTGCCCCGTTTGGTAGGTGTTGAAAGATCCCTAGAAATCATCACCAGCGGGCGCTTTGTAGACGCCGCTGAAGCGCAGGATATCGGCATTATCGATGCCATCAGCGATGCCCAAACACCGCTGGAAGCGGGTTTGGCAGCGGCAAAAGAGGTATTAGCGGGACAACAGCAGGCGCGCATCACCGGTCAGTTACCCGCTCCAGAGGCCAACCCCCTGGCCATTGCTGCCATGCGAGAGCAGCTTGAAACCAGCGTACCAGCTCTGTTCTCTCCGTTTCGCATTGTGGACGCCGTTGACGCCTGCACCAAAGCCACATCTCTGGAAGAGGGTTTGCGCCGCGAGCGTGAGCTATTTCTTGCCTGTATGGACTCCCCGCAGCGCGCAGGGCTGATTCACCTCTTTTTTGCCGCTAGAAATCCCCATGTCGTCCCTGGCGTAGACAATGCTGAGCCCTTTGCGCAGATCGCCCTCATCGGTGAGCACACGCTGTTTGAGACGTTTCATACCGCCGCCCAGCGCGCCAACATAACGCTTACCGATACCCCAAACGATAGCACCGAGCTGTGCCTGCTCGCCCCTGGCGAAGATGTCAGCACCTGCCCTTCTCAAGCCGTCACCGTAGCGCTGCAGCCACTCACCGACAGTGCCTCAGCCACACTCCTAAGCCTAGTACTTGCCGAGCGCGGCCCGTTCCATGAATTGGTGAATCACCACGCCAGCGCGACCGACCAGCAGCGGGCTGCCTTAACGCTCAAAGCGCTGCGGGCCAACGTGGTGGTTAGCAAGTCGCCTAGCGTATTGAGCACGCTGTATAACGCCGCAAAGCAAGCGCCCGACAACGACGCTCAGTCAGCCATGGAGCAGGCGAGCCTGACGCTAGCGCAGCAAGGTGCCTGCTACCGCGAGAGCGATATTGATCTGCTGGCAGTGGAAGCGTTGGGCTACCCCCGCCATTTAGGCGGGCCGCACCGCCATGCCTCTCTGCCATCCCATTTATCGACTCACAAAAAGACGCCTTCCGAGGATGCACACTCATGAACCTGACGTTTAGCCCCGAAGAGCAGGCATTCCGCGAGGAAGTCCGCCGATTTTTAGCCGATGCACTGCCGAGCGACATCCGTGAGCGCGTGCGCCTAGGCCGCCATCTACCCGCCGATGACCACATCCGCTGGCAGAATATTCTCAGCGATCAAGGGTGGCTTGCCGCCAACTGGCCTGTTGAACACGGCGGTCCAGGCTGGGGCCCGGTGCAGCGACATATCTTCGATGAAGAGTGCGCCGCCGCCCACGCCCCTACGGTGGTGCCCTTTGGCGTCAATATGGTCGCGCCAGTGATTATGAAATTCGGCAGTGTGGAACAGCAACAACACTACCTGCCGCGGATTCTTAATAACCAGGACTGGTGGTGCCAAGGTTATTCTGAGCCGGGCGCTGGCTCGGATTTGGCGGGCTTATCCACCCGCGCCGTGCTCGATGGCGACCACTACATCGTCAACGGGCAGAAAACCTGGACGACCCTGGGCCAGCACGCCAATATGATGTTCTGTTTGGTGCGCACCGACCCCCACGCGAAAAAACAGGCGGGTATCAGCTTCTTGCTGATCGATATGCAGACCCCCGGCATTACCGTACGGCCGATTATTACCCTCGACGGTGCTCATGAAGTCAACGAAGTGTTTCTCGATAATGTGCGCGTGCCAGTAGAAAACCGCGTGGGTGAAGAGGGCCAAGGCTGGACCTGCGCCAAATTCTTGCTTACCCACGAGCGCACCGGCATTGCCGGGCTTGGCCACGCTAAGCAGGCACTGCGCCATTTGAAGTCCCTCGCCTCCCGTATGCAGCATCGCGGCAAGCCGCTTTTATCGCTCCCCAGCTTTCGCCAACGAGTGGTCAAAGCAGAGCTTGAGCTGATGGCGCTGGAAGTGACCAACCTGCGCGTGATTGCCGCAGCGCGGGATGGCGGCGTGCCGGGTGCAGAAAGCTCGCTGCTAAAAGTGCGTGGCTCTGAGCTGCGCCAAGAGATCAGTGAGCTCACCCGCCGTGCGCTTGGCCCTGCTGCCCTGCCATTCTTCCCCGAGTTTCTCCATGGTGATGCGTCGCTAGATGACGAATACGCCCAAGGCGCTGCCGCCAGCGCCCAGTATTTTAATCGTCGCAAGCTGTCGATTTATGGCGGTGCCAACGAAATTCAAAAAAGCATCGTCGCTAAAACCATTTTAGGTATGTAAGGGAGTCACCATGGATTTTGCACTCACCGATGAGCAGCGCATGCTCGAAGAGACACTGACACGCTTGGTGGCCGACCAGGTAACGCCCGAGCAGCGCCGCGCTATGCTGGAAGCGCCAGCCCAAGGGGCCAGCCCGCTATGGCGCACGTTTGCCGAGCTGGGCCTGCTGCATATGCCGTTTAGCGAAGACGTAGGCGGGCTAGGCGGCGACGGCACCGATGTAATGATTATTATGCAAGCGTTGGGGCGCTGCTTGGTGCCGGAAGCGTACCTGTTTGGGTTAGTCATGCCCGGGCAGCTGCTTGCGCTATGCGCCAACCCCGCACAGCAGGAGCGCTGGCTGGCTCCGCTGTTAGAAGGTGAACACCAGCTCGCCTTGGCTTGGCAAGAACACACCGCCCGCTATGACGCGTTCGACATTTTGACCCAAGCGAGCCAACACGATGGCCAGTGGCAGCTTAATGGCCGCAAAGATGTCGTAATGAACCTCGGCAATGCCGCCGCCACGCTGGTGACCGCCCAACTGCCTACCGGCAAGCTAGGCGTGTTTATCGTCACTGCCAATACTCAAGGCGTCACCTCACATACCTACCGCACGATGGATAACCAGCCCGCCGGTGACCTAACGTTGAACAGCGTGACTCTGCCGCTAGAGAACTGCCTAAGCGAAGACGCAGGTGACGCATTGGCAGAGGTGCTGGCCCTGGGCCGCGCCGCACTTTGCGCAGAAGCCATTGGTGCAATGGAAACTGCCTGCGACCAAACCCTCGCCTACTTAAAAGAGCGCAAGCAGTTTGGCCTGCCGCTGGCCACGTTCCAGTCACTGCAGCACCGCATGGTGGATATGCACCTCCACCTGGAGCAGTCGCGCTCCATGGCAATTCTCGCCGCCACCAGCCTCTCGCTGCCTGCTGACGAGCGGGACTATAAAATCGCCGCTGCCAAGGCCTACTGCGGCGAGTCCGCGCGCTTTATTGCGGAACAAGCCATTCAGCTTCATGGCGGCATGGGTATGACCGAAGAGTGCTACGTGGCCCACTACGCCAAACATCTGGTGATGTTTGATCACTACCTGGGCGACAGCGACTATCACCTTGAGACGGTGAGCGAAAAGCTCGACGCCGCCTAAGGAGAAGCTCATGCACAGTGAAGAAACGTCACTTGTACGCGTTGAGACTACCGAGGGCGGTATCGCCGAAGTGACCATTGCGCGCCCTGCGGTGCGCAATGCCCTCAACGAGCCTACGGCCCTGGCGCTCAATGACGCATTAGCCACCGTGGCGGCTGACCCGCAGGTACGCTGCGTGATCCTCAGCGGTGAAGGTAGCGCTTTTTGCGCCGGTGCTGATTTAGCGGAATTCGAAAAGGCCTCCACCCAGCCCGCAAGCCAACGTCTGGCAACGCTTTTTCTGCCTGCGCTGCGCAGCATGATGACGATGGAAAAGCCCGTGATCGCCGCGGTGAGCGGCGCTGCCGCGGGGATTGGTGTGTCCTACGTGCTGGCCAGCGATATGGTGGTGATGGGCCGCTCGGCTTACCTAAAACTGGCCTTTATCAATATTGGCTTGATTCCCGACGGCGGCGCTTGCTGGCATTTGGTACGCAAGCTTGGCCACGCCCAAGCTTTTGAGATGGCGGCACTGGCTACCCCAATGGATGCCGAGCGCTGTGTGGCGCTGGGCTTGGCCAACCGGGCAGTGGAAGATGATCAGGTGTTAGCGGAAGCACGAGCGATGGCACAGGCCCTGGTGGCTCAGTCACCTCAAGCGCTGGGAGCAACGAAACGGGCCATGCGACAGTCAGCGAACCTGTCGCTTGACGACACGCTAACGCTTGAAGGCGCACTGCAGGATGAGTGTAAAGCCACCGATGATTTTCATGCTCGCGTGGCTGCTTTTCGTCAGCGCCGTCGTAACTGATCCAGTGCTTGCTGATAATCCGCACGCAGCGTGGCTATTTCATCGGCCACGCTGTTCAGTGTGGTAATACCCCCCACCCCTTGCCCGGCACCCCAAATATCCCGCCACGCTTTTGCCTTACTGCTGCCGCCTGACCCATAGCGCATGGCGCTTTTGTCACCCTCAGGCAGTGCCTCTGGGTCCATCCCTGCCTGCTCGATGCTTTGGCGCAGGTAGTTACCGTGCACGCCAGTAAATAGATTGGTATAGACGATATCCCCCGCAGCGGCTTCCAATACCATCTGCTTGTACGCGGGCTGAGCATTGGCTTGCTGGGTGGCAATAAAGCGCGTGCCCATATACACCATGTCCACGCCCAGCGCCTGAGCGGCAGCGATCTGCTCACCTTTGGTAATCGCCCCTGCCAGCACCAGCGGGCCATCGTAGAACTGCCTGACCTCCGCCACAAAGGCGAAGGGGTTAAGCCGCCCCGCATGGCCGCCTGCCCCATGGCAGACCAAAATTAGCCCATCCACCCCGGCATCGATGGCTTTTTTAGCGTGCCTGAGTGTGGTCACGTCGTGAAATACCATGCCGCCATAAGCGTGCACTTGCTCGACCACCCGATTGGGCGCATGCAGGCTGGTAATGATCAGCGGCACCTTGAACTCAGCGCATAGCGCCACATCGTGATCCAGACGGTCATTGGTGGGGTGCACGATCTGATTCACCGCAAACGGCGCGGCGGGCTGCTGCGGATTCTGAGCGTTATAGTCGTCTAAGGTATCGGTAATCTGCTGCAGCCACTCCCGAAGCACTTCCGCAGGCCTGGCGTTCAGCGCCGGAAACGCGCCAATAATCCCCGCCTTACACTGGGCAATCACCAGCTCAGGGCCAGAAACGATAAACATGGGAGAGCCGATAACCGGCAGCGTCATGGAGGCAGTCAGTTGGGTTAGCATACGTGGCTCATTATCATTGTTTGTAAGCCCATCAGCGTAAAACCCCAAAAAAAGGGGTTTTAAAGCATGGCCAAAATAGCTGGCATGGCCGGAACAGCCCGTAGCGGGGGTCTTTCGCCAGGGATGGCGAAAGTAGCGCCCATGGACGGGTTTACAGCGCCCCCGCCTAGGGCTATTCCGGACAGCCTCCTAAACTTACAGCTTGCTTTCCAGCTCAGGAAGAATCTCAAACAGATCCCCTACCAGGCCGTAGTCGGCCACCTGGAAGATCGGCGCTTCGTCGTCTTTGTTGATGGCGACGATCACCTTGGAGTCTTTCATGCCCGCCAAGTGCTGAATCGCACCTGAAATACCCACCGCAATATAAAGCTCAGGCGCGACGATCTTACCGGTCTGGCCCACCTGCATGTCGTTAGGAACAAAGCC